>OGJA01000003.1_pt1 | contig 145266 bp, 118 predicted proteins | sample 1571951 | NCBI WGS metagenome assembly OGJA01 (sample SAMEA2582109, study PRJEB24529) | metagenome | biome: Human gut stool | place: China | collected 2011
GCTTCTTGTACTACTTGTCTGTTTATGTAAAATCTTTCAAAGAACTCTTTCTTTAATCGCTAAGAGAAACCGTATTTCTCAAAAGCGAGTGCAAAAGTACTAACTATTTTTCATTCCACCAAATCTTTTCGCAAAAAAGTTGAGATTTTAGCTGTATTTTAACATCTATAAACAAATAAATCCATTTTAGAAGCTATTTCTGCCTATTTTAAAGGACTAAATAAAAACTACATTTCAAATTAGGAAATACACCTGTGATAGATTTAACTAGGAGCATGTAGAATAGAGAGACATGCATACAAATTTTCCTTCTTTATTATTAATGTACGCGCGCAATAACATATTTTTTATCTTATCTAAACCTACACAAGCATCCCCCTAAACATTCTATCCAGCTATGCACTTAACAATAAATCCACTTATTTTTCTATATTTTTTAATTTTTGATTCCATTTCAATAGTTTTTACCACTCTTTCCACCCTCTTTCTTGATGAGCATGTGGTAGAGACCATCGCTCTTCAGGAAATTGATATCGGCATCGATGGTAGCATAGCCCCATTCTAAGAGTAGCTTAGGAGTGGTGAGTTTGGTGAATGTCTTAAAAGATCTGAGGTGCCATACACGGTTGATGGCGCTCCAATCCTTATAAGGAGATGTAGCTGTGGCGGCATCGCAGAAGTTCTGCATGCCCTTGCGAAAATCGAAGGTAACGCTGGCTTACTCTTCAGGAGATCGATACCATAGTTGTCCCATTTGTGACTCTTGCGCACGCACATATCGGTGGTAACCATGATGTATCCTTTACCATTATGCATACAGGTGATGTAGGCATCGCGGGTACCGCCTTCGATGCGGGCATGCTCTTCTGGATTGAAGATAGGATTGCCGCCATTGATGTCCTGATAGTTGTAACCATCACGGGAAATAGCGTAGGCTGTCCACTCCCCCTTATCGCTCATATGACAATAGAGATAACCATAATTTCCCTTTACAAGATTCTGTGCAGTCATTGGCATAGAGGCAGCCAATGCCAAGAAAACAGCTGATAATTTCTTTTTCATTGTGCTGTTTTTTCCTTAGTTTAATTATTATTAGCTGAAGTTTTTTGAGTGCAAATTTACACTTTATATTTGAGAATGCCAAATTATTAAGGGAAATATGGGGAGAATTCACGAATAATGGTCTTTTTTTATTGATTATTATTCATGGGACAGGCGATGGAATCGCCTGGAACGGGGGCAGAAGGGGGACGGAACAGAAGACAAAGGAGAGGGAGGAAAGAAAAAAAGGAGGAAAGAAAAAAGGGAGGGAGGAAAAAGGGAGGAAAACCTCATCACTGAGGTCAACCTCCCTACACTTATAGTTAAAAATAACCGATTTATTTGTTCAGGAACTTATCTACCTGGGCAGCAATCTTTCTGCCGCTTGCCATGGCGCGTACTACCAGAGAGGCACCGCTTGCTGCATCGCCTGCCACGAATACATTCTCGGCAAATTCAGGCTGCTGTGGCTTCAAGAAGCCCATTGCCAGGAATACAGCCTCAGCCTTGATTATTTCTGGCTCACCAGCCTCTACCATCAACGGACGGCCACCCTCAGGGTTTGGTTCCCAATCAATAGGCTGAACCTTCACACCCGTCAACTTTCCATTCTTGCCCAGGAACTCCAATGAGTTGATGTTCCAGCGACGTGTACATCCTTCCTCATGACTGGATGTAGTCTTCAGTGTGCGAGGCCAGTTTGGCCAAGGATTCTTAGGATCCTCAGGGCCTTCTACAGGCTTCGGCATGATTTCTATCTGGGTTACGCTCTTGCAACCCTGACGATGAGCAGTACCGATACAGTCGGAACCCGTATCACCACCACCGATTACCAACACATCCTTGCCCTTGCAGTTAACCAGTTCGTCCTTAGAGAACTCCATACCGGCAAGGATACGGTTCTGTTGAGAAAGCAGTTCGAGGGCGAAATAAACACCCTTCAATTCTCGTCCTGGAATCTTCAGGTCGCGGGCAGTAGGAGTACCCGTAGATACCACATAGGCATCGAAGCCTTCTGGCAACTTGGTAACATCAATCTGCTGATTGTATCTGAACTCGATGCCCTCTTCTTCGAGAAGACGAAGACGGCGGTCGATGATGCTCTTGTTGAGTTTGAAGTTAGGAATACCATAACGCAACAGACCACCGGCATTCTCACGCGCCTCGAATACTGTTACCTTATATCCCTTATGGTTCAACTGGTTGGCAGCTACCAATCCCGCAGGACCGGCACCGATGACAGCCACCGTCTTGCCATTACGCTCAGGAATCTCAACATGTACATAATCCTCAGAGAAGGCGTGCTCCACGATGGCACACTCATCCTCACGGTTGGTGGTTGGCTCATGATCCATGAGATTCAATACACACGCCTTCTCGCAGAGTGCAGGACAGATGCGTCCTGTGAACTCAGGGAAGTCGTTGGTGGAATTTAGGAGGCGGTAAGCCTGCTCCCAGTCGCCCTTGTAGAGGGCATCATTCCACTCCGGTGCCTTGTTGCCCAGCGGACAAGCCCAGTGGCAGAAAGGCACACCACAATCCATGCAACGTGAAGCCTGCTGTCGGCGATCGTTGCTATTCAATGTCTGTTCTACCTCGCTAAAGTCGAGGATTCTATCGTGAATTGGTCTATAACCTGCTTCCTTGCGAGGTATAGTCAAAAATGCTTTTGGATTTCCCATCTTTTTTCTAATGTTAAAATTAGTAATCTCGCTGCATATCCGCAATCTTCTGCTGTAACTTCTTTACCTGCTCCTCCTGGAGAACTCGCTTGTACTCGATTGGCACTACCTGGATGAAATCCTCTACATAGTGGTTCCAGTCGTCGAGCATGGTACGGGCAAGCTTACTGCCGGTGTAGAGATAATGCTGACGAATCAGCTCGTGCAACTCCTTGCGATAGGTGCTGTCCTCCACGAGGTTGATCTCCACCATATCCATGTTACAGAAGTAATCGAAGTTGTGGTTCTTATCCCATACGTAGGCAACACCACCACTCATACCAGCGGCGAAGTTACGGCCGGTTTCACCGAGCACTACTACTCTACCGCCCGTCATGTACTCGCAGCAGTGGTCGCCAGCACCCTCAATCACGGCGATGGCACCGGAGTTACGAACACCGAAGCGCTCGCCTACCTTACCATTGATATACAACTCACCGCTTGTGGCACCATACAAACCAGTGTTACCGGCGATGATGTTATCCTCAGCAGAGAAGTTGCTGCGGATAGGAGGAAGGATGGAAACACGACCTCCTGAAAGTCCCTTGGCGAAATAGTCATTGGTCTCACCTTCGAGCTTGAAATCCACTCCCTTAACCAGGAAGGCACCGAAGCTCTGACCTGCAGAACCCTTGAACTTCACGTTCACGGTCTTGTCAGGAAGACCAGCCTCACCATATTTCTCGGCAATCATACCGCTCAGCATCACACCGGCAGCACGATCGGTATTCTTGATGGCAAAATCGAGATTCACCTCTTCCTGGTTCTCGATGGCACGCTGTGCACCACGAATCAACTGCTGGTCGAGTACATTGTCGAGGTCATGAATCTGCTCGGTAGTATGATAGAGCGAGCAATGACCTGTCTCACGATGCAAGAGACGAGAGAAATCGAGCAAGTCGGCCTTCTCCTTGATGCTCTTGGCCACCTCTGGCTCTACGGCATCCGAACCCTCGGTAGGAACAATCTCCTCATCCTTCTTGCGAACGATGAGCTCGGTATGACCGATGATATCGTTCAATGAGGTGTAACCCATCTCTGCCAGATACTCACGAACCTCCTCAGCGAGGAAGCGGAAGTAGTTGATGAGGTACTTGTAGCTGCCACGGAAGTGCGCACGGAGCTTAGGATCCTGTGTAGCAACACCCATAGGACAGGTATTCAGGTTACACTTACGCATCATGACACAACCCAAAACGATGAGGGCTGCCGTACCGAAACTGAATTCCTCAGCACCGAGCAAAGCCATCAGAATGATGTCACGACCGCTCTTCAACTGACCATCTACCTGCAGACGAACCTGACCACGAAGACCATTCTTCACAAGAGTCTGCTGGGTTTCAGAAAGTCCGATTTCAGGAGAGATACCTGCGAAACGCATGCTGGATGCAGGGCTGGCACCTGTACCACCCTCAGCACCAGAGATAACGATGAGGTCTGCCTTCGCCTTAGCCACACCGGCAGCGATGGTACCCACACCACTCTCAGCAACCAACTTCACAGAGATAGCCGCCTTAGGGTTTACGTTCTTGAGGTCGAAGATGAGCTGAGCCAAATCCTCGATACTGTAGATATCGTGATGAGGTGGAGGAGAAATCAAGCTGATGCCAGGGATAGAGTGACGGGTCTTGGCGATGACCTCGTTAACCTTGAAGCCAGGCAACTGACCACCCTCACCCGGTTTAGCACCCTGTGCCACCTTGATCTGGATTTCCTCTGCATTTACCAAATATTCTGTAGTCACACCGAATCGACCGGAAGCCACCTGCTTGGTTTTGCTTGAGAGGCTGATGCCATCCTGTGTAGAATGGAATCGCTCGTTATCCTCACCACCTTCACCGGTATTGCTTCGGGCACCGAGGGCGTTCATGGCGAGTGCCATTGCCTCGTGAGCCTCTTTGGAGAGGGCACCGAAACTCATCGCACCGGTAACGAAGTGCTTCACTATTTCCTCTACCGGCTCCACCTTATCTATAGAGATAGGATTCTTGCGGAAGCTGAAGAAGTCGCGGATGAAGATAGGCTCCTGCTTATCGTCAACGAGATGTGTATATTTCTTGAAGAGATCATAATCGCCCTTGCGGGTTGCGAGCTGCAGGGTGGCGATGGTCTCTGGGTTCCAAGCGTGCTTGATACCGTCCTTGCGGTAGTGGAACTGTCCCATACTTGGCAGGAACTCGAGCTTCTTGGTCTCGAATGCCTTGTCGTGCAGGCGGATGGCATCACGGGCGATGGTCTCGAGTCCGATACCGCCGATGGTGCTCACCTCTGTTCCGAAGTAGCTCTTCAGGAGGCTCTCGCTCAAACCGATGCTCTCGAAGATCTTGGCTCCACGATAGCTTCGGATGGTAGAAATACCCATCTTAGCCATAATTTTGAACAAGCCCTTCTTCACAGCCTTGATGTAGTTCTGCTCGGCTGTATGGTAATCCTCCTGAATCTTTCCCTTCTTTACAAGGTCGTCGAGGATGGCGTATGTCAAGTATGGACAGAGGGCTGATGCACCGTAACCCAACAGGAGGGCTGCATGCATTACCTCACGAATCTCACCGCTCTCAACGATGAGGGCTGTCTGCACACGCTTGCCGGCATCAATCAAATAATGATGTACGGCACTCACGGCGAGCAGAGATGGAATGGCAGCATGGGTCTCATCCACGCCACGGTCGCTCAAGATGATGTAGTTGTAACCATCATCCACGCTCTGTGCTGCCTGCTTGCAGAGCTCATCCAAAGCCTCGTGCAGTCCTTCTTCGCCCTTGGCGGTTTCGAAGAGCATGTGGAGTTTTACTGTATTAAATCCCTTGTAGCGGATATTCTGAAGGATATCCAGCTGAGTATTGGTCAGGATAGGATGTGGCAGACGAACCATCTTGCAGTTGCTCTCGTCTGGGTTCAGAATGCCGGAACCTACACGGCCGATATATTCGGTAAGACTCATCACGAGATTCTCACGGATAGAGTCGATAGCAGGGTTGGTAACCTGAGCAAACTGCTGACGGAAGTAGTTGAAGAAAATCTGTGGCTGGTCGGAAAGCACAGCAAGCGGAGTATCATTACCCATAGAAGCAGTAGGTTCCTGACCCTTGGTAGCCATTGGGATGATAGTACCGTCGATATCTTCCTCGCCAAAACCGAATTCCAATTCCTTGCGAGTGAGGTTGTCCACACAATTTTCCACCTTACGGCCACTGCGAAGTTTCTCCAGTTCAATACGGTTGGTGTTCAACCACTGGCGATATGGATGCTGGGCAGCCAGGCGCTCCTTGATTTCACCATCATAATAGATTTTGCCTTCCTGGGTATCAATCAAGAGGATCTTACCAGGCTGCAGACGACCCTTCTCGGCAATCTCTGTTGGGTCGAAATCCATCACACCTACCTCAGATGCGACTACCATCATATCGTTCTTGGTGATGGTGTAGCGGGCAGGACGCAGACCATTTCTATCGAGCATACCACCGGCATAACGGCCATCGCTGAAGAGCAGGGCGGCAGGACCATCCCATGGCTCCATCAGGATAGAGTGGTACTCATAGAATGCCTTCAGATCCTCAGAGATAGGGTTCTTGTCGTTGAAGCTCTCAGGCACCATCACAGCCATGGCATGAGGCAATGACAGACCGCTCATCACGAAGAACTCAAATACATTGTCGAGGCTGGCAGAGTCACTCATATCAGGCTGAACGATAGGAGAAATCTCACGGATATCGCCCAAAGCCTCGCTGCTCAACACACTCTCACGAGCCTTCATCCAGGCACGGTTACCACGGATGGTGTTAATCTCACCATTGTGGGCAAGGAGACGGAATGGCTGAGCCAGACTCCATGTTGGGAAGGTATTGGTAGAGAAGCGGGAGTGAACCAGAGCCAGACCGCTTGTGAAATAATTATTGGTCAAGTCAGGATAATATTGACGCAACTGGAGGCTGCTCAACATACCCTTATATACGATGTTCGAATTAGACAACGAACAAATATAGAAATCAGGATCGCTGACACGTTTCTCAATACGTTTACGGATAAGATAGAGGGTGCGCTCAAAGACAGGCACCTTATCATCTGTAACACCTGTAATAAACACCTGTTTGATAGCTGGTTCGTTACTCAAAGCAGCCTCACCCAAACAATCAGGGTTAGTAGGCACATTGCGGAGATGCATCAGCTGCAATCCCTCGCGTTCAATTTCCTCAATCATGATAGAGAGAATATCCTGCTGTTTCTTCTCATCCTTAGGCAAGAAGACGAGACCCGTACCATATTTACCTTTTTCTGGCACTGGGATACCCTGAAGAAGAATAAACTCATGTGGAATCTGGAGCATGATACCGGCACCATCACCCGTCTTGTTATCGGCACCCTCTGCACCACGATGACGCATGTTCTCGAGTACCTTCAAGGCGTTATCAACCAGCTCATGACTCTTGTTACCGTGGATATTCACCACCATACCTACGCCACACGCATCGTGCTCATAGGCTGAACTGTACAATCCTTTTTCCATTTCTTGTTCGTTTTATATCGGTTATTTCTAACTATTTTTATTACTTAAATATGATGTGCAAAGTGATTCTTCACTCTCCACTCTTCACTCTTCACTTATTTATACGCCTGTTCGTGAACTCCCGCCACGGCTCTGCCACTAGGGTCGTTCTGGTTCTTGAATGAGGCATCCCAGGCAAGGGCTTCGGCTGTAGAACATGCTACGCTAGGCACACTAGGTACGCTCTTGGCAGCGCTGTCGCTTGGGAAATGCTCGGCGAAGATAGAACGATAATAATACTCCTCCTTATTCTGTGGAGGGTTGATAGGGAATCGCTCAGCAGCATGCGCCATCTGCTCATCGCTGACGGCAGATGCGGTAATCTGCTTCAGGGTATCAATCCATGAGTAGCCCACACCATCGGAGAACTGCTCCTTCTGTCGCCATGCCACTTCTTCTGGAAGCAAATCGGCAAATGCCTCACGAACCACCTTTTTCTCGATGGTCTTATCCGGACACATCTTCAAAACCGGGTTCATGCCCATGGCTACATCCAGGAACTCCTTGTCAAGGAAAGGCACACGGCCCTCGATGCCCCATGCAGCCAGACTCTTGTTGGCTCTCAGACAATCGTAGAGATAGAGTTTACCCAACTTTCGTACGGTTTCCTCATGGAATGCCTTGGCATCCGGTGCTTTATGGAAGTAGAGATAACCTCCGAATACCTCGTCGGCACCCTCGCCCGAAAGCACCATCTTGATACCCATGCTTCGGATGACTCTCGCTAAAAGATACATCGGGGTAGATGCACGGACGGTGGTCACATCGTAGGTTTCGATAAAATAGATGACATCACGGATGGCATCCAGACCTTCCTGAATGGTGTAGTTGATTTCATGATGCACAGTTCCGATGTGTTCGGCAACCAAACGTGCCTTTGCCAGATCAGGCGCACCCTTCAAACCAACAGCGAAGGAGTGCAGACGTGGCCAATAAGCCTTGGTCTCTCCCCCATTTTCCACACGGGTAGAAGAATATTTCTCGGCTACGGCTGAAATGACAGAAGAATCAAGACCACCACTGAGAAGAACACCATAAGGAACATCACTCATCAACTGACGTTTGACAGAAGCCTCCAAAGCATCATGAATCTCTTTCACTGCCACTTTCTCCTGAGGTTCAGCATCCTTCAGCTGTTCTTCAGCCTTCTTGTCATCATCAATCTGATATTTTTTCTGCATGGCAGCATACTCAAACCAATCGCGTGTATAGTATCGCTTCATGCCAGGGTTCTTGCTATAATAATAATGACCTGGGAGGAATGGCTCGTAGTGGTCGCACTGACCTTCCAGAGCCTTCAACTCGCTTGCCACCAGCACTTTTCCATCCTTATCATAACCAATATAAAGAGGAATCACGCCGATAGGGTCGCGGGCGATGAGAAATTCATCACGTTCGGCATCATAAAGTGCGAAGGCAAAGATACCGTTCAGCTCTTCAAGCATCTTGGAGATACGGGCGTGGAGCGCATCCTCACCTTTATATATTAAGGAATCAAAGTCGGAATCTGCTCGCATCTCACGATAGAGAGAAAGAATCACCTCGCAATCGGAACCCGTCTGATACTGGTACTTTCCGGCAAAACGGGCACGGATATCCTGATGATTATAAATCTCACCGTTTACGGCAAGCACCTGTTTCTTGTCTGGTGCAAACAAAGGTTGGCGACCACTTTCAGGGTCAACAATACTCAGACGCTCATGTGCCAGGATAGCAGAACCACCACAGTAGATTCCACTCCAGTCTGGTCCGCGATGGCGAATCTTCTGGCTCATACGAAGCGCTTGCTGTCGCAATTCAGGAGTCTGCTCCTGAATATTGAAGATAGATACGATTCCACACATAAATCTTTTCCTTTCTTTTACGGTTATTTTTAACTCTTGTTCTCTCTTATTCACCTTGGCATGTCCAATCCATTCTTTTAGGAGCAAACCAAGCAAAAACAATGCTTAAAATTACTTTTTGCTATGTTTCGGGTGCAAAATTACAACTTTTTGTTAGAATAAAGAAAAGATTAGTAGCATTTTGTCTTTACTTTATCACAACAATAACATATCAACACATATTGGATTAAAATATACGATAAATTGAAAAGAAAAACGCACAATTTGATTACAATCTGTAAAATACAATCAATTTTAAGATAAACAAAGCGTATTCAGGGCATATTATACGCTTATAGATATGCAACAAAGTATCCAGGGCATTATACACAGTTTCTTACCCCCATATCATACAAAGAAATGCCGATAGCTCTTTGGTGGAACTATCGGCATTTAAAATAAAAAAAAAACTTAAACCTACCAACGTAAGATTATATCGTAAAACCTAAGAGCCTATTATGGCTGCAAGGTAAAACCTACTACCAGGTAAGCTTTTTCGGTGCTAGGGTTAGCAGCTACCTGAGCGAAGACTGGAACAGAGAAAGAATCTGTAATCTTCAAATCCTTGGTAGCTTTCAGTGAAACATTGGTAACTGCAAAACCATTGGCATCACCATAGAAAGATGTTGCAAATGGAACTGCGCCTATACTTGCTGCCCAATCACAACCGCCCAACTTGAATGGGGCTGTAGCCTCAACATATGAAGAATAAGCACGGTCACCATCCTTGTTAAGACCATCTGCTCCCGCAAAGTTGGTATACCAGTTCAAGGCTACAGGACCGAAGTCGTAACCAATATTAGCTTCAAAAACATGTGCTGTCTTATGAGAATCGTACTCGAAGTAGCGACCATCACCAGAATTAAACCAGTAGTCGGTAATTCCAATGGTAAAGCCTCCTGTTGTATAGGCAGCAGTCAGGTCGAATTCCTTGGTATCATCCCATTTAGAAAGGCCTACACTACCCCAACCTGTCAATGAGAAACCTTTATAGCCAATACCAAGTGTTGGCTGGAGAGATACGTTACCGAGATCCTGACCACGCCAGATATACTGGTTTACAACATCTGCAGCGATTGTTGTTTCCACCTCATCCTGCGCAGAAGCAGCAGGAGCAAAAGCAACCAAACCAAGTGCAATGGCACCCATTTTCTTTATATCAAAAATCTTCTTCATATTCTCTTATTTTTATGTGATACATTTTTGTTTTTAAAAGTTTCGGCAGCAAAGGTACTGCAAATCGAAGACAATACAAAATAAATCGCGATTTATTTATATTGTTGAGATGCAGCGTACCTTATTCAATGGTACTAATAATAACTCTGCTCGCCAAAACTTCTGCTGAAAAAATCTCTCTCGCTCGCTATATGAAAGTTTCTTTAGTTGTAGCAACTTTCACCATGCTCGTAGATATCGAGACCTTCTTCCTCGATTCTCTTGTCAACACGGAGACCAGCAATCTTCTTGATACCCCAGAAGAGGATAATACCTGTTACGGCTGCCCAAAGGTCGATACAGAGAATACCGAAGCACTGAGCACCGAAGAATCCGAAGCCACCACCATAGAAAGCACCACCGTCGAGGGCGAAAAGACCGGTCATCAAGGTACCAAAGATACCGCATACACCATGAACTGAACTTGCACCAACAGGATCATCAATATGAAGCTTGGTATCAATGAACTCGATAGAGAATACCAAGATGATACCTGCCAAGAGACCGATGATGGCTGAACCCAATGGACTAACCAAATCGCAACCAGCAGTAATGGCTACCAAACCAGCCAAGATACCATTCAATGTCAATGAGAATGATGGCTTGCCATACTTAATCCAAGATGTGAACATGGTACCCAAACCACCGCAGACTGCAGCCAAGTTGGTTGTCAGGAATACGTGACTGATAGCAACACGGTTAACCTCACCAGAAGCAGCGAGCTGAGAACCAGGGTTGAATCCGAACCATCCGAACCAGAGGATGAATACACCAAGGGCAGCAGCCATGAGGTTGTGACCTGGGATAGCAGTGCTCTTGCCGTTGCGATACTTACCAAGACGAGGACCTAAGCAGATGGCACCAACCAAGGCAAGAATACCACCAACACTATGTACGATGGCAGAGCCTGCAAAATCATGGAAGGCAGCACCGAAGGTGTTCATCATGAATGAACCTGCCTCACTGTTGCAAAGCCAACCGCCACCCCATGTCCAGTGACCCTCTACAGGGTAGATAATCAATGAAATGAAGAATGAGTAAACGCAGTACATGGAGAACTTGGTACGTTCTGCCATAGCACCTGAAACGATGGTAGCACTAGTAGCGCAGAATACGGTTTCAAACATCAGGAAGCCTTCAGTAGGAAGACCGGCTGCATTTGTATAGAAAGACAAATCGCCGAAGTTAGGCATACCGATGAAACCGGCACCATCACTACCAAACATAAATCCGAAACCTACGAACCAGAAAAGAACAGAGCCGACCATAAAATCGACAAAGTTCTTAAACAAGATGTTCGCGGTGTTTTTACTACGGGTAAAGCCCGCCTCGCAGAGGGCAAATCCCGGCTGCATGAAAAAGACCAACATGGCTGCCAAGAGCATCCATACGGTATCTACTGAAATTCCTAAATCCTGTACACTCATAACATAAAATCTTTAAAGTGTTCTTTAAACCTGAAAACTATTCTCTCTCCTCCAATTAGCATTTTATTTCTCCTGCTCAGCATTATAGAGAGCGATGTCGCCTCTTTCACCTGTACGGATTCTTATGGTATCCTCTACAGGAATTACAAAGATTCGACCATCACCAATCTCGCCTGTACGGGCAGCCTCCTGGATGGCATTAATCGTTTTCTCTACGTTCTTGTCGCGCACGACAACATTCAGCAACACTCGCTCGATACTACTGGTATCATACATGACACCACGGTAGATTCGAGCCTGTCTCATCTTGCCCTCTCCTCTTACATCGTAGTAAGAGAACCACTCGATGTCGGCGGCAAGCAATGCTTCCTTTACATCCTCAAACTTAGTCTTACGGATGATTGCTTCAATCTTTTTCATGTTAATCTCTCCTATTAATTAATTTACATTTTGTTTATTTTCTGGTGCAAAGGTACGATATTTTGCTTAATATTTCGCAACATTGCTTACTTTTTGATATTAATATTTTCATTTAGTTATTATTTTGCTTAGTTCTCTTTAAAATACGGAACAAAATGAAAGCAAATTACGCATTATTCGTTTCATTTTGAAACAAGCAATAAAAAAGCCGCTTGAAAGGCCCGAAAGACCCCTCAAGCGGCAAACCTAAAAACAAACTCTCAACCCTAAAACTAGGGTCACTTTATTATTTAAACTTAATCTTATACCCGTATTTCCGCATATATCTGAGTTTTATAACGGAAATTTTATTTTGCCTTTATTTTGAATGTAAATTCACGATCAGCATAATGGAGACGATACTTCTCCATAGGCTTGGTCATCCAACTGTCGATGCAGCCCAAAGGATACTGGCATTTCTGGATATGCAACTGCACGAGTCCCTTATCCACCAGATCACCACTGTGTTGTCCCCATGCATGCGTCTTCTCGATACCAGAATCCAAATCCTCTACCAGATAAGGGATGGCACTGCACTCCATAGGTTCATACCCCTCGAAGGTAATCCCCTTGCCGGTGGTTGGATTAAAGATAGAGAAATAGCGGATATCGGTATGGTTACCACTCTCCTGCGGACGGATATATGGATAATATTCATCCTTCACGTCAGACTCGTACTTGCCGATAAAAGCAGAATTATGACGATCTACGTAGTTCTCTTCAGGACCTCTACCATAATACTCGAGCTTAGAGAAAGTAGCAGGCATCTGCAACTGCAGACCGAATCTGAACAGATCGGCAACCTGAACCTCCTTGTCGGTAGTCATCTTCTGGGTAACATTCACCTCGCCCGCAGCACTGATGTCATAGCGGAGCATCAGCTGAGCTTTCACTTCAGGCATATCGAAGAGAGCAGTCAGCACCACATTGTCCTTACTCACATTTTTGTCGAAAGACTTCAGATTCATCTGCGGGTTCTTCCATACTCTCATCTCCTTCTGCAGAGATGCTCCATAGTCATTATCGGTTGGAGCACGCCAGAATTCCGGAGTCATACTCTCACGGAACTTCAACATCGGTTCACCATCTACATCGAGATAATCTATCATACCCGTCTTCTTGCCTATGGTAACAGACATTCTCTGTGCGCTGACCTTCACATAAGAGTTGGTTTCCTCCACCTCCATACTGCTTGTCTCCTGCACCTTACCCTTCTTGGTTGGCGCAGCAGCAACAGCAGGAACCGCCGGTTTGGCAAACTGATAATCGCTGATGATAAACTGCTGGCGAGCCATCACCTGGCCCTTGTCTACCAGCGGCTGTGTGCCATCGCTTGCAAAAGCAAAGTTAAGAACAATCTCCTCCTTTGCATGCTTCGATTCAGCCTCAGCCACCGCATACTTCAGTTCATCACTCTTGATCAGTTTGGTAGCCTGAGGAGCAATACCCTTTGTTTCAGGAATCTCAACTGTAGCCAGTTTCACACCATTGGCATAAACCGTAGCTGTCAGGTTCAAGTCATCGATATTCTTGAAGAAGTTCTCGTTGTAAACCTTGAAAGCACCATTCACAGCATCCAGGTCCTTGATCCATACATTCTGATGATAGTACTGAATCTCGTAAGCATGAGGATTCAGACGGCGGTCTGGAGCAATGATACCATTACAGTTGAAGTTATAGTCACTTGCCGGATAGCGGCCGTAATCTCCACCATACGTAAAGATTTCCTTACCGGTGACAGGACTCTTGTCACGAATGCCCTGATCTACGAAGTCCCAGATATAGCCACCCTGATACTTAGGATACTTACGGATGAGGTCCCAATATTCCTTGAAACCACCTTCCGAATTACCCATAGCATGAGCATATTCGCACTGGATGTATGGTTTAACACCATCACTCTTGCAATATTTCTCACTCTCCTCGTAGTCGATATACATCGGACAGTAAATATCAGTCTTGCTGTCATAACCGCCACGCTCATACTGAACAGGACGGGTCTTGTCGAGCGCTTTCACCCAGTCATAGGTTTTTTCGAAGTTGATGCCGTAACCACACTCATTACCCAAACTCCATACGATGATAGAAGGGTGATTGATAAAACTTTTCACATTACCTTCATTGCGTTCGATGTGAGTCTGGAGATACTCAGGGAACTTAGCGAGTGATTTCTCCCCATATCCCATACCATGAGATTCGAGGTTAGCCTCAGCAGTAAGATACAGTCCGTATTCATCACAGAGTTCATACCAGCGGGGATCGTCAGGATAATGGCAGGTACGAACCGCATTGATGTTCAACTGTTTCATGATTCTGATATCCTGAATCATGCGCTCTACACTTACCACATATCCACCATCCGGATCTATCTCATGCCGGTTGGCACCCTTAACCAGTACAGGCTTGCCGTTCACCAGCAACTGGGCGTTCTTGATTTCCACATTGCGGAAGCCCACCTTCTGCGGAATCACCTCCGCTACCCCCTGCTTATTCTTCAGAGAGATGTATACCTTATATAAATAAGGTGTCTCAGCAGTCCAAGCCTTCACCTTCGGTACTTTGATTACACCCTGAGCTCCGGTAGCCGATGCTATTTGCTTGCCATCCTTATCACACAAGGCAACAGTCACATCAGTCTTGCCGCCCTTCAGTGCTATCTGATAGTTCAGTATACCATCCCGATAATTATTCATCAAACCGGCATCAAGACGGATATCGGCAGCATGAAGTTTCGGACGTGCATAGAGATAAACCTCACGGGCTATACCAGTAAAGCGCCAGAAGTCCTGATCCTCGAAATAAGAACCGTCGCACCAGCGCATCACCTGCATAGCTATCAGGTTCTTGCCCGGCTTCAGATACTTGGAGATATTAAACTCGGCAGCCACCTTGCTGTCTTCACTATATCCCACATACTTGCCGTTTACCCAAAGGGTCAGGTTGCTGGTAGCCGAACCTACATGGAAATAGACATCCTTGCCCTTCCAGTCCTTAGGAAGTTCGAAGGTACGACGATAAGAACCCGTATAGTTATTGAGTTCACTGATATAAGGAGGATTTGGGTCAAACTGGGTAGCCCAGGCATAACCGACATTCTTATAAGTAGCATCTCCATAACCGTTCAGTTCGAACAGCTCCGGTACAGGGAAATCCTTCCACTCCGAATCGTCATAGTTGGCTGCAAAGAAGTTGGCTGGACGCTTGTTATGATCCTTCACGAAGTTAAACTTCCACATGCCTTCCATCGAAAGATAGTTGGCCGACTTCTTCTTGTCAAAACTCTGTGCTTTGTCAAGGGTCTCGTATGCAAAGAAAGCAGCACGGCGAGGTTCGCGGTTCTGCTGGTTGATATCCACATTATGCCAGCGCGACTCGTTCTGAGCCGCCACGCCATTGCCGACAGACAGCAAGGCGAGGCAAAGCGATACATTTGCTATATTTCTGATGCTCATATCTGTTTATTATTTTCTGAAAAACATAGAGTTATCTACTGGTGTAAACTTCTGTTCGCTGTCCTTGCGCATTTCAATACCGAGACTGCTCCACCAAGAAGGCCAGCCGCCAACGATATTGCTGAGGAAAACCACCTTGAAAGGATGCAATCCCTTAGCCAATGCTACAGAAGTATCATGATTGGTACCAGCCTTCACATCCCCCTCGTTGCTGATCATGAGTTTGTTATCAATCCAAACCTGCTCCAGACGGGAAGAGAGATAATAGACACCATCCTCCGGAATATTGATGTAGCCCTCAGCGATGGCAGCATAATTATTGGCACCGCGCAAGGTAGCAGCATCATCCTTCTGCTGAATCTTCATCTGCTCCAAGCCCTCGATGTTTGCACACTCCCAGGCAGCATCAGCCCATTCCAGCTGGTCAACCTTCAGATAGTTGCCCTTAATGCGCTTCATCTGCAACCCAGGTTTTGCGTCCTCCACCTTAACAGCAGGAGCATAAGTCTGCTTCTCAACATCAATGGTTCTGATACGGCTCATCTTGCCTGAAGGCAATATGGTTGCTATCTTGATGATGGTGTTTCCACTCACCCTGATAGGCTCTGCATAAGCCGAAGAAGAAGGAGTTGGTGTACTTCCATCCAATGTATAAACCATCTTCATAGGACGCGAGGTGGTAAAGGTTACCGCAGTATCCCCAGTAATGACCACCTTATCACAAGAACCGAAAGGCTGCTCAGGCAATGGGATATGATAACGGATATGGCGCTCGTCCAGACGAACACTGTTTGCATCCAGTCGGCGGCAGAAATCCTTGAAGTTTTTCCTGCTCACTGGCGACCATGCAATCTCAGAGAGAGCAATGGCACGAGGATACATCATATACTCCATCTTGGCATTGGAATACATATATTCCGACCAGTTGTTACACTGAACGCCCAGGATATGATGAGCCAGTCCCAACGCCTTGATGGTATCAGGTACCGGATTATAATTATAGGTAGAAGCCAGATATCTAGGAGGACTAGGAATGGTTACAGGCTCCACCTTGCTGTCGCCCTGATACCAGTCGAGATACATACCGTCGCTGCCCGGCGTCATGATGACATCATGCTTCTGCATGGCAGCCTCGATACCTCCTTCCGTTCCACGCCATGACATCACGGTAGCATTCTCACTCAATCCGCCTTCCAGAATCTCGTCCCATCCGATAATCTTTCTGCCACACTTCTCCAGCATTTTCTCTATGCGCTTGATAACGTAGCTCTGCAGTCTTTCCTCTGCCGAATGCTTTCCTTCTGCCTGCAAGCCCTCAGTCTGAATACGCTTCTGACAGGTAGGGCAGTTTTTCCAACTGGTCTTCGGACACTCGTCGCCACCGATATGGAAGTACTTACCTGGGAAGAGAGGAACAATCTCACTAAAAATGTCATCCAGGAAGCGGAACATATCTTCCTTGCCCGGACACATCACGATATCCTCTACCCCCCAAACAGTTCTCAACGACCACTGCTCGCCTTTGCATGAAAGATAAGGATAAGCAGAGATAGCTGCCATCATGTGACCAGGAAGGTCGATTTCCGGAATCACGGTAATATAGCGCTTGGCAGCATAATCCACTATTTCCTTAATCTGCTCCTGGGTATAGAAACCGCCATAAAGAGAGCCATCGCCCTCGGTACGGATACTGCCCACAGAAGTAAGTTTAGGATATTTCTTGATTTCGATACGCCAGCCCTGGTCTTCCGTCAGATGGAAGTGCATGGTGTTCACCTTGAACATAGACATCAGGTCCAGTTGCTTCTTCACATTCTCGACAGAAATGAAATGGCGGCATGGATCGAGATGGAATCCACGGTAGCCGAAGCGTGGAGCATCTTGGATATCACAGCATTGTGCTACCCATTTCACCCCATCCACCCGGGTTGCGCTCTCTATCTGGGCAGGGAGTAACTGCATGAAACTCTGCATACCGTAGAAGGCGCCCTTGGCGGTCTTCGCCTTGATAACAACCCCCTTGGCGGTTACGGTAAGGCGATAACCTTCCTCGGCAATTTTCAGCGAAGAAGAAATCTGTATAGAGATATTCCCCTTCTTTCCACCTACCGTTACCTCATAACCTGTAGAAGCCTTCAGTTTGTCAGCCATGTACTGGGCGATATTTCTGCCTTCAGCCGTCTGGTAAGCGATTACCACCTTCTGTGGCAATACGAACTCCCCTTTCTGTACCTGAGTCTTCACCGGTATCGGGATAATATTAATATCGGCAGCAGATGCCGGAGTGGAGATACCACCCAACATCGCTGCACAGGCTACAAACGAGCCTAATAAACGATTGAACTTTGCCATGATTTAAATATATTAATAAGGTATTACAATGGTTTGTACTCCACGAAAGCCTCCATGGCCTCATAGCATGCCAGACCCAACTGGTCGTAGAGCGATGCAGTAGCACGGTTACGGTCTTCGGCTCTCTGCCAGAACAGGCGCTCGTCGTTGCCCAAGAAAGGAGCACTCTCCATCTGCGACTGATGCTTGAGAATAGAGTTACGCTTTGCCCGCAACTCCTCAGGACTCAATGGAACACACATTTCGATATTCTCAATCTCCCATTCAGCCCAGGCGCCACGATACATCCAGATGCGACAGTCCTTCAACCATTCTGCACCCGCTTTCTTCTCTTCGTCGATAGCTGCCAGAACGGCATCAGTACACTTCTTGTGGGTTCCGTGAGGATCAGCAAGATCGCCGGCAACATAAATCTGATGCGGCTGCACCTTCTGCAACAGAGCTCTCACTACCTCTACATCCTTCTCGGTCATTGGCAACTTTTCTATCTTGCCGCTCTCATAGAATGGCAGATCGAGGAAGTGGACATGGTCAAGCGGAATTTCATTATAGGTACAAGCGGTACGAGCCTCACCACGGCGGATCAGTCCCTTGATGGTCAGGATATCTCTCGTATCGAAGTCACTCTCCTTCTTCTTGGCAAAGAAGGTCTTGATTTCCTTATATTTATTAGAGATGATACTATCCTTTGAGTCAGCAAAGAGCTGGTTAAAACCATTGATAAAGTGCATGAATCTTGTTACTTCCTCATCACCCACAGCAATGTTTCCTGATGTTTCGTAAGCTACATGCACATCGTGGTTCTGCTGTACCAGTCGACGGATGGTTCCTCCCATAGAGATAACATCATCGTCTGGGTGTGGAGAGAACACGATAACCTTCTTAGGGAATGGTGTTGCACGCTCCGGACGATAGGTATCATCGGCATTTGGCTTACCACCTGGCCATCCGGTAATGGTATGCTGCAAATCATTGAAAATCTTGATATTGGCATTATAGGCTGAGCCATAGAGAGCCAGAAGTTCACTCAGTCCGTTCTCATTATAATCCTTATTGGTCAACTTCAAGATAGGCTTACCGAGTTTCTGGCAGAGCCATACCAGTGCCGAACGCACCAGTTTATCACTCCACTGGCATGAAGTTACGAGCCATGGATGCTCAATACGTGTCAGATGATGAGCTGCACCCAAGTCGATGACAACATGTGCATTCGGATGAGTCTGGAGGAATGATGCCGGCAGGGTATCTGTGATAGAGTTCTCCACCACCTTCTGCATAATCTCAGCCTTCTCTTCGCCCCAGGCTGTCAGATAGATGCTCTTGGCAGAGAGTAAGGTAGCGATACCCATGGTGAGCGAACATGGAGGAATGGTTTCCTTGGTCTGCTCGCTGTTCTCCATCTCTTCGCGAGAAGTATTGCCGATGAGGATAATACGGGTCATTGACTGGATGCCTGAGCCTGGCTCGTTGGCTGCGATATTACCCGAACGGCCTACACCTATGAGGGCTACATCTAGACCGCCAAAGGTCTTGATGCGCTGCTCATAAAGACGGCAACTGTCCTGTACGGCATCCTGTGCCACAAAACCATCCAGTGTAAAGATGTTCTGCTCAGCCACATCCACATGATCAAGGAAACGCTCCTTCAACTGGTTGATGGTACGGAGAGAACTGTCCTTCTGAAGCGGATAATATTCGTATGCATTGAATACAACAACATTGCGGAAGCTCAGGGTCTTCTCGTTGTAACGGCGAACGAGTTCATCGTATACAGAATAGAGAGAAGAACCGACACCCAGCGCCATCACATAGAATTTGCCTTCCTGCTGTGCCGCCTTGATACCAGCTTCTATTTTATCAGCTACATGACTGGCACCTTCTGTCATAGAGGCAAAGATGTCTGTATGAATCTTCTCCATTCTGGAGATTTCAGAATATTCAACAGTCGTCTTTGGCTTGTAGAACTCTACAGGTACTTTGTTGAGTACTATTTGTGAACTAAGATTGAGTCTCATATCTTTATCTATATTTAAATAGGTTATGTTATATTTTCTTTTTTAAAATGACGGATTAGAGTTCAGATGCCATTGCTGCAGCACCCAGGATGGCAGCCTTGGCTCCATCCAGTCCGCTCATCAGAAACTTAGCCTTACCTTTATATAATGAGAGCACATGCTCGTTATATGCTTCTTCAATAGGACGGAAGAGCAGATCGCCAGCCTGTGCCAATCCTCCGAAGAAGATAAAAGCCTCCGGGCTCAGAAAGGTAGCCATCTCTGCACAGGCCTTGCCGATTCTTGTACCGGTTTGTCTGAACACTTCCTGTGCCAGTGTATCTCCTGCCATGGCAGCCTTATAAACAGCATAAGATGTAATTTCTTCCCTTGGAATATTTCTCAGCTCAGTTGCCCCAGTTGATGCTTCAAGCATAGACAAGGTAGTTCTAACCACACCTGTAGCCGAGCAGTAGGTCTCCAGACAGCCCTTTCTGCCACAGCCGCATGGTCTTCCGTCAGGATCCACCACCATGTGTCCCAACTCACCGGCAAAACCGTCGCAACCATAAATCAGCTGTCCGTTAGCCACTATACCCGATCCTACGCCTGTTCCGAGAGTGAGTTCTACGAAGTTTTTCATACCAACCGCAGCACCATATTTCATTTCTCCCATAGCAGCCGCATTTGCATCATTGGTAATAGCAACCGGAATGCCCAGTTTCTCTGCAAACATGTCAGCCAGCGGTACAATACCCTTAGCCCATACCAGGTTTGCTGCATTTTCAATGGTTCCCTTGTAATAGTTACCACAAGGAGCACCGATGCCCATGGCACGAATTTTCTCCATACCACCTACCTGTTCTACTATCTGCATCACAGCTTTTACCGACTCCTCTACGTATTGTTCCACGCGTTGGAATGTCTGGGTCTTGATTGAGGTTGTAGCTATTATTTCTCCGTCCCCATCAACGATGCCGAAAACGGAATTGGTTCCACCCAAATCCAAGCCAATCACTAAAGACTTTACATCGTATTCCATACTTCTTTTAATTAATAGGTTAAAATCGAAAAATAACGAGGAGCGATACAAACTTTTATTTATTAAATTATTTATTAACGCTCAGTTCGTTACTAAAATATTTTATTTTGCAAAGTTACTAGTTTTATAAAACACTGCAATGAAAATAGCGTTAATATTTCTAAAACAGAAACATTTTTTATACTTTGAGCCTTCTTATAGCCGAAATACCTGCACTTCGCTCGCTTCTGATGCCGATTAAGTGTAACCCCCTTTTGTGCACTTACGTATCCAACCTCTCTATATATAATAAGGTATAGAAGAAAACAGGATGTCCGAAAACGACGAAAAGTATACTATTTTTCGCCATTTAAGTTTTATTAACAGCAAAAAATATTGCACCAATACAGAAAAACCTTATCTTTGCAACTAAAAAATATTAGTTATGAAAGCTGACTTAATAAAATATCTTAGAAAGATAAGCAAAAAGCCCTCAGTTCAGGGCAAGCTCCTGGAGCAGTTTATCTCTCACGGAGCCTCCACCATCCCAGAGATGTCGAAGGCTATCGGAGTTAGCTTACCGACAACAACAAGTGCCCTCAATGAGTTGATAAAAGAAGGACTCGCCAGAGAGATTGGAAAGAAAGACAATTCTTCGGGACGCATCCCGATGGTTTACGACCTCGTTCCAACAGCAGGCTACTTCATCGGCGTCAATCCTGAGATGAACTGCCTGGCACTTGCAGCAAGCGACTTCGCAGGCAATCTGATTACCGAAAAAACAAGAGTGCCTTACGTATATGAGAACTCTCCTGAAAATCTGGAAGAGATAAGCAGAATCATCAATGAGTTTATCGAAAACCTTCCTGTTTCAAGAGAAGAAATACTTCAAGTTTGCGTGAACGTGGCTGAGCGCGTGAATCCTGTACAGGGAAATGCCTACAACATGTTCACCTTCCTGAAAGAATCATTGGCCGACAAGTTGACCCAGCTCATACAGCTACCTGTATGTATCGAGAACGATACCCGGAGCATGGCTTTCGCTGAGTTGATTAAGGGACAGTGCAAAGGACTGAAAGACGCCATCTTCGTGAACGTATGCTGGGGCATCGGAATCGGAATCATCATCGACGGCAAACTCTATTACGGCAAGTCGGGATATTCTGGCGAATTCGGTCACATGACTGCCTACAACAACAACATCATCTGCCACTGCGGCAAGATTGGTTGCATAGAAACAGAAGTTTCGGGCAGAGCACTCAAAAGGAAACTCATCGAGAAGATAAAGGAAGGAAAGACTTCCATCCTCTCTGAAAGATTTCTGAAAAAGAATGAAGACCTATCACTCCAGGATATTCTGGACGCCATAGCAAAGGAAGATGTACTGAGCCTTGCCACACTGCAGCGCATAGCAGATGAACTTGGCAAACAGCTGGCAGGAGTCATCAACATCTTCAACCCAGAAATGCTGGTCATCGGAGGAGAAATGTCGGTTACAGGCGACTACCTCACACTACCAGTAAAGATGGGTATCAAGAAATTCTCTCTCAACATCATGAATGAGGATTCTAAAATCGTTACCTCAAGTCTGAAAGGTCTTGCAGGAATCACGGGAGCCTGTCTGATGGCAAGATACCGGCTTCTGAATGAGAACATCGACAAATAAGGATTTTAAACAACCAATACAAAACCTATTTTAAGTATGAAGAAGTCTCTTCTTTTTGCACTATGCCTGGGGCTGGCAACCATAACAGCTGCCGCCCAGCGCAACTACAGCCAGGTAGAACCCATCCAACCTGTGCCAACCGCCAAGCAGGTGGCATGGCAGAAACTGGAAACCTATGCTTTTATCCATTTCGGCCTCAACACCTTCAATGATAAGGAATGGGGATACGGAAATTCGGATGTAAAGACCTTCAATCCAAAGAAACTGGATTGCGAACAATGGGCAAGAACCCTGGTTGCAGCGGGCATGAAAGGAGTCATCATTACAGCCAAACATCACGACGGCTTCTGCCTCTGGCCTACACGCACCACAGATTACTGCATCCGCAACACACCTTATAAGAATGGTGAAGGTGATGTGGTAGGAGAACTCTCCCAAGCATGCAAGAAATACGGTTTGAAATTCGGAGTTTATCTCTCGCCTTGGGACAGACACCAGGCAAGCTACGGTTCTCCCTACTACCTGAAGCTCTACCAGCGCCAGCTCAAGGAACTTCTGAGCAACTACGGCGAACTTTTCGAAGTATGGTTTGACGGAGCCAACGGAGGAGACGGCTGGTACGGCGGTGCCGAAGAAAGCAGAACCATCGACAGAAGGAACTACTACAATTTCCCTAGAATTTTCGAAATTGTTGACAGTTTACAACCCAATGCCATTCTTTTCGGTGATGGCGGACCGGGATGCCGATGGGTAGGAAATGAAAATGGATTTGCAGGCGAGACCTGCTGGTCTACAATACCATCCAACACCGTCTATCCAGGCTTCAAAGACTACAAACAGTTGCAGTTTGGATGGGAAGACGGCGACCAGTGGACACCAGCTGAGTGCGATGTTTCTATCCGCCCGGGATGGTTCTACCATGAGAAAGAAGACAGTAAGGTAAAAACCGTTGAAGACCTGTGCGATCTCTACTACAAGAGTGTAGGACACAACGCTACCATGTTACTCAACTTCCCGGTAGACAAGGATGGACTCATCCACCCTATCGACTCTGCAAATGCAGTAAACTTCCACAGGAAAATCCGACAAGAATTATCTGTCAATCTACTGAAAGGCATCACACCTAAAGTAGACAGCCAGCAAGGCAAGCACATTGGCAAGAATATCACAGACGGCCAGTATGACACCTTCTGGGCTTCTAAAAAGAAAAAAGATGCCTATATCGAGTTTCAACTCGGAAAACCAAAATCTATCACACGCCTCATGCTCCAGGAATACATACCTCTGGGGCAGCGCGTAAAAGCCTTCTCAATCTATTACAGACAAGGCAAAAACTGGGTAAGGCTCGACCCTAAGGAAGAGACTACCACTATCGGCTACAAGCGAATACTTCGCTTCGACAAGATTACTACAAGTGGCATCCGCATCGTAATCGACGATGCAAAGGGATGCCCTTGTATAAACTCTGTTTCAGCATTCTAATAACTAGAAAGAAGTACGAAAAATTTTTTAACTAACAATAAATAATAGCCCTATGAACAAAAGAGCAAATTTGTATTTTGCAGCGCTTTTAGGTGCGATGTCACCTCTTTGCACTGTTTCTGCATTGGCTGCTCAAAGCAATTCTACCATTGCTACAGCTACCCAGCAGCAAAACTCATGTACAGGTACTGTTAAAGACGCTACCGGAGAACCTATCATCGGCGCAACCATCAGAATCGAAGGTAAGACCGGTGGAACCGTAACTGACCTGGATGGTAACTTCACCCTCAGCAACATCGAAAAGGGTACCAAACTTACCATCACTTATGTGGGTTACAAATCACAGACCCTCACATGGAGCGGTAGTCCGCTCAACATCACTTTGCAGGATGATGCCAACATGCTTGAAGAGACCGTAGTCATCGGTTATGGTACAGTAAAGAAGGCAGACTTGGCGGGTTCTGTGGCAGTTTTGGACAGCAAGAATTTCAAGGACCAGCCTGTTGCACGCGTTGAGGATGCCCTCAACGGACGTATGTCTGGTGTGCAGGTAATGTCAAGCGGTGTTCCTGGTGGAGCCATGAAGATTCGTGTACGTGGTACCAGTTCCGTAAACAAGAGCAACGACCCTCTCTACGTAGTAGATGGTATCGTTCGCGAGACAGGTCTTGAAGGTATCAGCCCTGAAGATATCCAAAGCATCCAGGTATTGAAGGACGCATCTTCTACCGCCATCTATGGTGCCCGCGGTGCCAATGGTGTAGTTATGGTACAGACCAAGAGCGGTAAGGCCGGTGCTACCCAGGTAACATTCGATGCTTCCGTAGGTTTCTCAAGCGCTTATCACATTCCAGAGGTCATGGGAACCAAGGAGTATGCACAGGCTTTGATTGATTACAAGGGTGTATCTCAGGGTGCTATGCAGGATTATCTTGACGGCACCAAGCCAGGTATCGACTGGATGGACGAACTGCTCCGTACAGGTATCACTCAGAACTATAAGGTAGCAGTTTCTCAGGGTAATGAGAAAACTCAGACCTACTTCTCTGCCAACTATATGGACCAGAAGGGTGTTATCACAGATACCAGCTCTAAGCGATACGCTATCAAGGCTAACATGCACAACAAGATATTCGACTGGTTGGAAATGACCACCGATATCAACCTGGCTCAGACCGACAACTCAGGTGCTGATTTTCTTCAGAACCAATCTAACCCTATTTGGGTAGGTTTGAACTACTCTCCTACCATGGAGATGATGGATGCAAATGGCAATTATATTAAAGATACCAACAACAATATCCAGAACAACCCTTATGGTATTCTCCATGGTGGTGAATACGACCGTAAGCGCACGATGATAACTGGCCACGTTGACTTGAAATTCAACCTTCTCAAGGGCTTGACATTCACCACAACCAATGGTATCGACTATAATGATTACAAATGGTACAATTTCATATCAAGCAAGGCGAATACCTCTGGTAACTCAATGGGCAACAACGATGCAACAGTTACCGCATTGCAGTCAACCAACAACTTGACCTATAACAACAAGTGGGGTGAGCACTCTTTGACCGCAACAGGTGTATGGGAAGTTACCTCTAATGAGGTTCGCCGTATGGGTATGACTGGTACAGGTATTATCCACGAACAGGTGGGCTACTGGAATGTAGCAGATGCTACATCTAAGACTCCTACCAACGGCTATAGCAAGTGGACCATGCTCTCTGGTGTAGCTCGCGTCATGTACAACTATGCCAACCGCTACATGTTGACAGGTACTCTCCGTGCCGATGGTTCCAGCCGTTTCACCAACAAGAAGTGAGGTTACTTCCCATCTATTGCAGGTGCTTGGACTGTTTCTAATGAAAAGTTCTGGGAGCCTATTAAGAATGCTGTAGAATACATGAAGATCCGTGCCAGCTATGGTGTCATCGGTAATCAGGACATCAATCCTTATTCTACCCTTGGATTGTTGCAAACTACAGGTTTCTCATACGGTACAAACCAATCTTACACAGGTTACTGGGCAAATGGTCTTGCTACACCAGACTTGACATGGGAGAAAGTACACCAGTTCGACCTCGGTGTTGACTTCGGTTTCTTCGGCAACCGTCTGAACGTTAGCTTCGACTACTTCAACAAGACAACCAAGGATGCTCTCTTAGAGACATCATCTCCAGGTTACATAGGCGGTACCACATATTGGGTAAACGCAGGTGAAGTAAACAACAAGGGTATTGAGGCAACCATCAATGGTCAGATTATTCAGACTAAGGATTGGACATGGTCAACAACTCTGAATGTCAGCTACCTGAAGAACAAGGTAACCAAGATGACAGCTTCAGATCCTATTATTTACGGTCAGACTCCTTCTCCTGGTACTGTTGACCCATGTACTATCATCAAGGAAGGTGAGGCTATCGGTACATTCTACGGCTTCAAGTGGGCAGGTGTAGAAAAGAATGACAAGGGAGAGTATGTTGATATGTATTACACTGCAGACGGCAACAAGACAGCAAATCCAGACGCTTCTAAGGACCGCTTCATATTAGGTCATTCAAATCCAGACGTTACATTAGGCTGGAACAACACCATTACCTATAAGAACTGGGACTTCAACGTATTCTGCAATGCAGCCTTCGGTGCTAAGCGTTTGAATATGGTACGTTTTGCAATGAACTCAATGGTTGGTGCTTCTATGTTCGTAACTGATAAGGATTACTTCAGTAATATAGGTATCACCATGCCAACTCCAGGTGCTGAAAACAAGACCTATGGTAACTCAGACAAGTGGCTCGAGAATGCAGACTACTTCCGCTGCGAGAATATCAGTGTTGCTTACACATTCCCACGTAGCGTAACCAAGTTGGCAGACATTCGTCTCTCACTCTCAGCTCAGAACCTCTTCACCATCACAGGCTATAAGGGTATTGACCCAGCAGGTGCTTCATTCGGCGAAAAGAATATAGACCGTGATAATGGTTTGGATATGGGTGCTTATCCTAATCCTCGTACCATCACAATGGGTGTTCGTGTAACCTTCTAATTTCAACAATCTAAAAACTGTAATAATTATGAAAACTAAGAAATTATTATACATTGGTTGTCTCATGGCAGCATCCTTGGTTACTTTCTCGTCTTGTGGCGATTTCTTGGATGAGGATCCTAAGGGACAGTTAACCCCAGAGAAGTTCTTCCTTACAGAAGATGACCTTACTGCAAGTATTAACGCTTTGTACGAAAGAATCAACCAGACACAGAGCTGGACCAACCCTATGTACCCACAGTGGCAGGGTGATGATATCACAGCCAACCCTGGATCAAACAAGCAGGCTTGTGCGGCTCTTGATGCTTTTGCATCTGAGGGTGCCAACAAGGGTGTAACAGATGCATGGAATCTGCATTATTCTGTGATCAAGGCTGCTAACCTGATTGTAAATGGAGCAGGAAATGTGAATGGCTCACAGGAAAAGAAGAACGTAGCCTTTGGTAATGCCCACTATTGGCGTGCATATTCTTACTTCTATCTGGTACGTGTATTCGGTAAAATACCTATCATCACAAATACAGACATTAACCAGTTGGATGCTCAGCCTGCAGAAATTGCAGAAGTTTACGAAATGATCGTTAAGGACTTGAAGGATGCCATCAACGAACTTCCTACCAAGTACGATTATGAGCCAGCTCGCTTGTTTGATGTAGATGTTTGGGTTACCAAGCAGGCTGCACAGTCAACATTGGCTGCAGTTTATATGTCTATGGCAGGCTACCCTCTCAATAAGGGCACAGAATACTACAAGCTCGCTGCAGAGCAGGCAAAAGATGTCATTGACAACAACCATACTTATGGCTTCATCTTGAACCCAGACTGGAAGGATGTTTACTCTATGGGTAACAACTACAACAAGGAGACCTTACTCGGTATCAACAATGATGCCAAGGGTTGGTGGGATCATGACTCACAGCTTTCTTCTTGCTGCCGTTTCGAAAGCCTCGGTGATGGTGGCTGGGGTGACGCCTGGGGTGAGATTGCTTTCTGGAAGAGATATCCAGAAGGACCTCGTAAGAATGCCATCTACGCAAAAAGAATTACATTCCAGGATGGTACTGTAATCACTGCAGATTGTAATTGGTGGGATATTCCTACTGAAGATCTTTGGGTTCCTATTACAATGAAGACTGATGCTAAAGAACTCGAGAAGCAGATTAAGGGTCTGGATGAAAAAATCGAAAAAGAGAAGGATAGTGAAAAGAAGACCGTCAGAAAAGTTAACGGAAAATACGAAAAGCTCTTGTTTGAGAAGGGTAAGAAGTGTGTCAAAGAATATCACCCAATGTTCACTATCTTCACTGTAAACTGTGATGAGAAAGGTGGTATGCTCAGACAACCATACGATTGTATGAAACCTAACTATAGTGGTATGGTTAATGACCGCCGTCATAACCTCATCCGCTATTCTGAGGTGCTCCTCTGGTATGCTGAGAGTGCTGCCCGTGCAGGCCTCTCTGACTTGACAGAAGCTAAGAAATGCTTGAAGCTGGTTCGCAGCCGTGCCGTAACAGATGTTGAAAATGTGACACTTGGCGACGGAACTACCGTAAAGATCGACAACATGAGCGCTGCCCAGCTTGCTGAGGCTTGCTACATCGAACACGGATGGGAAGTTGCAGGTAACTGGGTATCTATGGTTACCCGCCGTTCAGATGAGCTCCGTATGGACGAGCTCAAGAAGAACTTCGAGTATCGCGTTACCAATGCTCCTGTAGTTATCTCTAAGAAGGGTGACAAGGAATATACCGCTCAGGAAAGCGTTACAGTTACTGGTCCTTGGTCAGAGGATAGAATTTACTGTCCATATCCAACAACCGATGGTGAGAAGAACCCAAACTTGAAGAAGTAAACTTTTTAAGTAATCAATTCATAAGCTAGTCACATGACTTGTCTACTTTTCAGGTAGTATGACTCATGTTAAAACATCAAGAGGGAATGCCAAGTGAGTTGGCATCCCTCTTTTTGTTGTTTTGATAAATATTTTAAACATTATGGCTAATAATTATCTATCTTTCAACCGATCTTTGCTGGCGATGGCTGCCCTTCAAGCCTTGCCGCTATCTCTCTTCGCCCAGAATACAGGCGAAAAACCAAACATCCTGTATATCATGTGCGATGACCACGCCATACAGGCTATCAGCGCCTACGGCAGTGCCATCTCCCAACTGGCGCCTACCCCAAATATCGACCGACTTGCAGAAAGGGGAATGAAATTCAACGAGGCTTTCGTTGAAAACTCGCTTTCTACACCAAGCCGTGCCTGTCTGATGACCGGCCTCTACAGTCATCAGAACGGACAGCGCATGCTGGCAGAGGGCATCGATTCCACCAAAACCTTCTTCTCTGAAATGCTGCAGAAGGCAGGCTATGAGACGGCAGTAGTGGGAAAATGGCACATGTCATGCCGCCCTAAAGGTTTCGATTTCTATCACATCCTCAACGACCAGGGACAATATTACAACCCGACCTTCGCATCAACAGACCATTACGGAGAATACAAGCAGGAAATGGGATATGCCACCGACCTCATCACAGACCATGCCATTGAATACCTCGACCAAAGAGACAGAAACAAGCCATTCTGTCTGCTGGTTCATCATAAGGCACCCCACCGTCTGTGGATGCCTAGCACCAAGTATGTTGGGAAATACGGCAAAGTAAACTTCCCGCTACCTGAAACTTTCTGGGACGACTATGCGACCCGAGGCTCGGCTGCATCCACCCAGAAGATGACTATCGGTGAATATATGGAAATGGTACGCGACCTGAAAGTGCCCGAAATGTACGACCCTTCTACACCGGAAGGCAGAGACTCGTATGCCGGACTCATGGGGGAGATGAACCGCATGACACCGCAGCAGCGCGAGGCTATTGATGCCTATTACATGCCGAGAAACAGAGAATTCCTGAGCAAGAACCTCATGGGTAAGGAACTGGTAGAATGGAAATACCAGAACTATATCCGCGACTATATGGCAGTGATTGCTTCGGTGGATGAGAGTGTAGGCCGACTCCTGACTTATCTCGATGAGCATCATCTCACGGATAATACCATCATCGTATACACCTCCGACCAGGGATTCTACATGGGCGAACACGGCTGGTTTGACAAGCGTTTCATGTATGAGGAATCATTCCATACACCGCTCATCATCAGCTATCCTAAGCATATCCAGCCTAAGAGCGAGTGCAACCAGATGGTACAGAACATCGACTTTGCTCCTACCTTCCTCGACCTGGCGGGCTTGAAGAAGCCTGCCTATATGCCGGGCACTTCGCTCCAACCATTGTTTGCCGGACAGCCTGTAAGAAAATGGCGTAAGAGTCTGTATTACCATTATTATGACTACCCTAATTATCATCTGGTACGCAAGCACGATGGTGTGAGAACCGAGCGCTACAAACTGATTCATTTCTACGGCAAGGGTGGCGAAAGAGCCGTTCCAGAAAACAAGTATCAGTGCCAACCGGGAACTTCAGAAAACTGGTGTTTCGAATATCTCAAATCCATCAACTACATCACCAATGATGCCGATATTGACTACTACGAGTTGTATGATATCCAGGTTGATCCGAACGAGCTGCACAACCTCTACGGCAAGCCTGGCATGCAGAAGGTAGAAAAGGAAATGAAGAAACTCCTCGCTACCTATCGCAGAAATCTGAAGGTAGATGAGTAAAGGAACCGAACAAAATAACATTGATATGAACAAGACAATATGGCTTACAGGGGTAGGTTTGGCGTGCCTTCCTACCCAGCTCTGTGCAAAACAGAACACCCCGCCCAACATTCTCTTCATACTGTGTGATGACATGGGATATGGCGATCTGGCTTGTTACGGCCAGCCTTATATCCACACGCCTAATATAGACCGGATGGCACAGGAGGGAATGAGATTCACCCAGGCTTATGCCGGTTCTCCCGTCTCGGCTCCGTCGAGAGCTACCCTCATGACTGGTCAGCATACGGGACATACACATGTGCGTGGGAACAAGGAATACTGGAGAGGTGTGCCAATGGTAAAATATGGCAACAACGAGGAATATTCTGTCGTAGGACAGGAACCTTACGACCCGCAGCATAAGATTCTGCCCGAAATCATGAAGGACAAAGGATATAGAACCGGCGTATTCGGGAAATGGGCTGGCGGATATGAAGGTTCAGCTTCTACTCCCGACAAGCGTGGCGTGGACGAATTCTATGGCTATATCTGCCAGTTTCAGGCTCATCTCTATTATCCTAACTTCCTGAACCGCTACAGTCGTGCAATGGGAGATACAGCGGTGGTAAGAGAGGTAATGGAACAGAACATCCAGCATCCGATGTTCGGCAAGGATTATTTCAAGCGCAAACAGTATTCTGCCCGCATCATCCACGACAAGGCACTGGAATGGATTGACAGTCAAGACAAGGAACATCCTTTCGTAGGATTCCTTACCTATACCCTGCCGCATGCCGAACTAGCCCAGCCGGAAGACTCTATTCTAGAGAATTTCCAGAAACAGTTCTTTACCGATAAAACCTGGGGCGGATGGGAAGATTCGAGATACAACGCTGCGGTTCATACCCATGCACAGTTTGCCGGAATGATTACCCGACTAGACCAGTATGTGGGCGAAATCTTCGCCAAGCTGAAGGAGAAGGGACTCGACAGGAATACCGTTGTCATCTTTACTTCAGATAACGGGCCGCATGAAGAAGGTGGTGCCGACCCGGAGTTCTTCGGTCGCGACGGTAAGTTGAAAGGTCTGAAGCGCCAGTGCTACGAAGGCGGCATCCGCATACCGTTTATCGCCTGGTGGCCTGAGCATATCAAGGCAGGAGCGGTGAACGATACCCAGTTTGCCTTTTACGACCTGCTGCCTACTTTCTGCGATTTGGCTGGCATCAGAAACTTTGCCAAACGTTATACCAACAGAAAGTTGGCTGGTGATGGTTTCGACGGAATCTCTATCGCTCCTACCCTTCTGGGCAAGGATGCAGAGCAGAAACATCACGATTACCTGTACTGGGAATTTCACGAAACCGACCAGATTGGCGTGAGAAAGGGCGACTGGAAACTGGTGGTAGTAAAAGGCGAGCCGCGGCTCTATAATCTGGCTTCCGATATCCACGAAGACCATAATGTGGCGGCAGAACATCCTGAGATTCTTGCCGAACTCCTGGCTGCCATCAGAAAGGAGCATCGAGACAGCAAGGATTTCGAAATTACGCTGCCAAAGTTCTGATTTTCTCTCCCGGTTACAGAGAGATAGAGATTACAACTAGATTCAAGAAAAAATGATGAACGACAACATAGCAAATCCCTTTGCCAAGCCACTCTATGTAATGCTGAAACCTGCGGGTGCCCATTGCAACCTGGCATGCAAATACTGTTATTATCTGGAGAAGACCAAGCTCTATCCCACTGCTCAGCGACATCTGATGAGCGATGAGATGCTGGAACAGTTTACCCGAGAATATATTGAGGCGCAAACCATGAACCAGGTGCTCTTCACCTGGCATGGTGGCGAGCCTCTGCTGCGCTCCATCGACTTCTACCGCAAGGCTTTATCCCTACAGCAAAAGTATGCTGGAGGCAGGCGCATCGACAACGTAATTCAGACCAACGGCACGTTGCTGACCGATGAATGGTGCGAGTTTTTCGCCCAGAACCATTGGCTGGTAGGCATCTCTATCGATGGTCCGCAGCCTGATCATGACCATTACCGGCTGACGGCTGCGGGAAAACCATCGTGGAAGAAGGTGATGCAAGGCATCAAACTGCTGAAGAAACACGGGGTAGAATGGAATGCGATGGCGGTGGTAAATGCCTATAATGTCAATCATCCGCTGGAGTTCTACCGCTTCTTCAAGGAAAACGGCTGTCAGTTTCTGCAGTTCACACCTATCGTTGAGCGACTGACCCGACATGAGGATGGCCGTACCCTGGCAAGTCTTGCCGACAAGAATGAGATTCCGCTGAGCGAGGCATCAGTTACGCCGGAGCAGTGGGGCTACTTTCTCAGTGCAATTTTCGATGAATGGGTTCGGAAGGATGTGGGCAAAATCTTCGTTGAGATTTTCGACTGCACACTGGCAAACTGGATGGGTGTTTCTCCCGGCATCTGTGCTTATTCCAAGGAATGCGGTCATGCGGGAGTGATGGAGCACAATGGCGATGTTTATTCCTGCGACCACTTTGTTTTTCCGGAGTATAAGTTGGGCAATATCCGTGACCATTCGCTCATCGACATGCTTTATGGTGAGCAGCAGCAGGAGTTCAGCCGTCTGAAACACAGTTCTCTTCCCCGCCAGTGCAAGGAGTGTGACATGGAGTTTGCCTGTCATGGAGAATGCCCAAAGAACCGCTTTATGAAAGATAAGTATGGCGATTCCGGTCTCAACTATCTCTGTCCGGGTTATTACTATTATTATCAGCATGTAGCGCCCTACATGGATTACATGAAGCAGGAACTCATGTCGCAGCGCCCACCTTCGAACATCATGAAAGTTGTACAGTAAGCATAACAGATTCTAAAAAAACAGCAAAATACTTGGAAAAAAGTTAGAAATATCGTACCTTTGCAGACAAAAAGCAATTTTACGAATATGAAAAGAATCAAAATGCCACTTTTGGCAAGAATCATCATTGCCATCCTGTTGGGTGTAATCTTCGGCAATTTCTTCAATGAAGCGGCCGTCAGAGCGTTTCTCACCTTCAACGGCATCTTCAGCCAGTTTCTGGGCTTTATGATACCGCTCATCATCATCGGTCTCGTAACACCAGCCATTGCCGACATCGGTCATGGAGCCGGAAAACTCCTTCTTGCCACCGTGGGCATCGCCTTTGCCGACACCATCCTGGCTGGTCTGCTAGCCTATGGCACCGGCTCGGCACTCTTTCCACACATGATTGCCAATTCTGCCCATGTGGCAGTAGATAAGGCTGAAGAACTCAAGCCCTTCTTCGAAATCAAGATACCTGCCATGGTAGATGTGATGAGTGCCCTCGTCTTCTCGTTCATTGCCGGACTGGGCATTGCCCACAAAGGCAGCCGCACCATGAAGAACATCTTCCAGGAATTCAAGGAAATAGTGTCTGGCGTCATCGCCAAAGTCATCATCCCCCTCCTGCCTCTTTATATCTTCGGCATCTTCCTGGGCATGACATTCTCCGGCGAAGCCTACCACATTCTGCTGGTCTTCGCACAGATTATCCTCGTGATTCTCGTACTTCATATCGTCATCTTACTTTACGAATATCTGTTGGCTGGCGGCTTGTCCCACAAGAATCCTTTTAAGCTGTTGCTCAACATGTTGCCAGCCTACTTCACGGCACTTGGCACATCATCATCAGCAGCCACCATTCCGGTAACTCTGAAGCAGACCTTGAAAAACGGCGTCACCGATGGCATTGCCGGCTTCACCATTCCGCTCTGTGCCACCATCCATCTCTCGGGATCAATGATGAAGATTACCTGTTGTGCGCTTACCATCTGTCTCATCAATGGTATGCCTTGCAATCTCCCCCTCTTTCTCAACTTCATCTTCGTGCTCGCCATCTGCATGGTAGCAGCTCCGGGAGTTCCGGGAGGAGCCGTCATGGCAGCGCTAGGTCCGCTAGCCTCAGTTTTAGGTTTCAATGCTGATATGCAAGCACTTATGATAGCCCTCTATATTGCGATGGACAGTTTCGGCACCGCCTGCAATGTAACCGGCGATGGCGCCATTGCTATAGTCGTGGATAAAATATTCAGAAAGGATAAATAAAAAATAAAAGAGGGTGCGTCATAAGTCTGTGACGCACCCTCATCTTTATATAAATCTCTCTCTATTTCTAAAGTGATTCATATATATATTATGTATATCGTATGTTCTATTCTTACTTGCTCAAGCTAACAGAATGGCTCATGTTAGTCATTTCTGGAATTGAGTTTACTACGTGTTTCAAGAACATGCCCATGCAAAGAACCATACCTGAAAACATAACTGCGGCGAAAGCCATTGTAAAAATAGTCATCATAATTATTAACCTTTTTAAAATTTATTATTTGTTATTCCTTAAACACGAGTGCAAAGTTAACACTTTTTTATCGAATAACAGCATCTTTTGCCGAGAAATATCATTGCAAAATGTTTTTCTTGATATGGGTCAACCACTTGTTTTTAGCCTTAAAAATGACATTTTGCTATCGGATATGTTGTTTTTGTGGCAATAATTTATATATATCATTTTTCTCGCTTTATTATGTGTGTAACAAGATAGGGCTTCCTGTCAGATGATAAGAAGTCAGAATCGAAGTGAAAGCCAATCATCGAACTTCACGTTCTGAAAGGTATGGATGCCTAGCTTCTCGGCAGCCTCACAGTTTTCCTTCAGATCATCGATGAAGAGAGTTTCATCGGGATAGATGTTCGCCTGCTTGACTACCTCTTCATAGATACGGGCATCAGGCTTAGCCAAGTGCATTCGCTGAGAGAGGAAACAGTGCTCGAAATAATCCTCTACCCCATGGTTACGATAAGGGAAGAGATGCTCCACGCAATAATCCCAGTGTACATCAATGGTATTACTCAAGAGGAAGAGGCGGTAACCAGCCTTCTTCAACTGCAGGAGTCGCTCCTTTTTCTCATCAGGAATCTCCACCAGCATCTTGTTGGCAGCATCGATGATTTCTTCATTCGTCACATCGGTCCCTGTCAACTTACGGGCTGCATCGCAGAACGCTTCGGTGGTAATCATTCCCACACCCAGTTTGCTCATCAGCTTCATCCCTTCACTCTGAGGATTCGGATTCGCCAGTTTCCCCATTCCTATCGCCTTGAAAGCCCCGATGCATCCTTCCGGATTGAGCCTTACCAAAACATTACCTAAATCGAATATGATATTCTTGTATTGCATAATCTATACCTTATTATAAACCGCATTTTTAATCTTTAATCAGATACTTACTGCAAAAGTACTGTAAATTCGGGAGAAAACAAATGATTTGGAAAAGGAATGGCGGGAATATAACATTTATTAGTAAAAGAGGAAAGCCTATGTATGAGAAAGTTTTTCTAAAACTATTGCCACTATTGCCACGCTTAAAGTTAACCAATTGATTTTTAACTATTTAAGCGTGGCAATAAGGGCATTTTCTATTATCACCTATTGCCACCTATTGCCACACTCGGGCGAAAAACGGGGGATTCTCAGCGAAAAAGCAGAGAAATACTTATTGTTTTCGACGAAAAACATTTAAAAAGTGGAGAAAAAGGCTTGCGGTTTCGAACATTTTTTGTATTTTTGCAACCAACAGGAAAAAATCCTGCCGATTCCACCTAGAAGCTTACGACTCCTGTGAAACCACTTTTTATACAATTTTAATTCCAAAAACCTATGACACAAGCAGATTTAGTCAGACTCTACTTCAACAAAGAAAGTGCTTACAACTCATGGGACTATTGCTTCAATTGAGCACGGATGACCGAGACGACGGGCACGAGTGCCCGGCATAGTCGGGCACATTTGCCCAACGCCTTGGGCAAAGCTGGGCAAAACCATCGGCAACCCTAAGTATCACCCTATCAACAAATTAACAGAAATATGAAGTTTACTATAACAAGAATCAACAAGCAGAACAAGTTGATGGTCAGTTCGAAAACCGTAGAACGGTTTCTGGAGCGCATCGCTAAAGATGATGCCAAGCTGAGTGTCACCAATTTCAGAATGAGTGTGCCGCTCATGGAGGCCGACTACCAGTACTACAAAGGCATCAAGGAATGGCAGCACGTTTATCCAGCCGCAGAATTCAACAAGGATGAAAGCGGCAATCTCGTCTTCCAGAAATCAAACGGACTGGTGATGCTCCACTTCATCAACCTCATGTCGGACCAGGAAAAAGATGCCGTCAAGAAGACGGTCAGTCTGCTGCCGATGACCTTCGCTGCCTTCGAAGGAGCCGATGGAAGAAGCCTCATCGTGCTCGTAAGCATCTGCAACGAAGAAGGAAAAATCCCGACAAAAGAAGCCGACGCCGACTTACTCTACCAGTCTGCCTACGAACAGGTAAAGACGCTCTACCAGTCGCAGGTACAGGCAGCCATCAAACCCGAAAAGCCATCATTGGCATCCAACTTCATGCTTACGCTGGATGCCTCTCCTTATTATAACAGCAAGGCTGTGGCGATGCGCATCTCCCAAAATATGAAGAAGGTAGCCTCAGCCCCTAAGAATGTAGACGATCTGAAGACATACGATGACTATGAATTCCTCTACCGCAAGGCAGCAGAAGAGACGAAGGAAGAGATGAAAAAAGCCAACATCTCATGGCAGAACGATGAAGACCGGTTCCTTGCCGGTTTCTCAGCCATCGCCATCAAGCTCTGCAACATGGGCCTCAGCGAAGAAGAAGCTTTCATCCATATCCGCCGCAACAACTGGGGACATGTGACAGAAGAGAAACTCCGCCAGATAGTAGGCACCGCTTACGATACCCATTCCAAAGACAGGAAGACGGAGAAATCAGCCTCAGGCAGAAAAGGCCGTGCCGAAATTCTGCAGATGATCAGATACCTGGAGAGCCGGTACCAGTTCCGTTACAATACCGTGATGAAATATACCGAATACCGCCCGAACAATTCATGGGTTGGCGATTTCAGACCGGTGGATGCCCGTGTGCAGAAAAGCATGACGCTGGATGTTCAGATAGCCGACATCCACGTAAGCATCAAGGATGTAAGGAATTTTCTAGAGTCAGACCGCATCAGAAACTACAGCCCAATAGAGTCCTATCTCTATGACTGTCTGGGTAAATGGGACGGCAAGGACCGCATCCGTGCCCTGGCACGAACCGTACCCACCAACAATCCTCATTGGGAAGACTGGTTTTACACCTGGTTTCTGGGAATGGTTGACCAATGGCGCGGCATGTATCGCCGTCAATATGGCAACAGTACCATGCCGCTGCTCATTTCCAAGCAAGGTTACAACAAGAGCACCTTCTGCCGCCGTCTGATACCGAGCGAATTATCATGGGGCTTTACCGACAATATGATTCTGTCAGAAAAACGTCAGGTATTGCAGGCGATGTCACAATTTCTGCTCATCAATCTCGATGAGTTCAATCAGATTTCACCACAGGTGCAGCAGGGATTTCTGAAGAATCTGCTGCAGTTGCCTACGGTGAAAATCAAGCCGCCATACGGAAGTCATGTACAGGAATTTCCTCGTCTAGCCTCCTTCATCGCCACGAGCAACATGACCGATATTCTTTCCGACCCATCCGGCAACCGCCGTTTCCTGGGAGTAGAACTGACGGGACCTATCGATGTAAGTGGCAGACTGAACTATGAGCAACTTTATGCGCAGGCGATGCAAGCTTTGGAGCGTGGCGAAAAATCCTATTTCGACGCCAAGGAAACCGCCATCATCATGCAATATAACAGACAATTTGAGCAGATTTCCCCTATCAAGCAATGTTTTCTGCAGGTTTTTGAGCCTGCAAGTACCCCAGAAGAGGGCGAATATCTGATGGCAGCCGCCATTTTCGACATTTTGAAGCAGAAATTCGGCTCTTCTCTCCAGGTTTCGAGTATACAGAAATTGGGCAGAGAGCTTCAGAACATAGAAGGTTTGAAGAACCGGAGAACAAGATTTGATACTGAGTATCTGGTAGTTAGAAAATAACTCACTCACTTTTCATCTCATTCCCTCATAAAAAGAGTGTGGCAATACGTGGCATTAGGTGGCAACAGAAATGCCGCTTACTGCCACGCATTATTCACTTATAATCAGAGAGTTAAATGCATTGGTGATAGATGTGGCAATAAAAACAGAAAAACATTTCTATTCGTTATGGCGTACAACCAACTGTGCAGAAATCATCCACTTCATTTCACGAGTTCATCTACTTCATTGAGTTAACACATACGGCTGAGTTGGCAGAAGGAGTCGAATGCGATAGCTGAAGGAATCGAATGCAATAGCTGAAGGAGTCGAATGCGATAGCTGAAGGAGTCGAATGCGATAACTGAAGGAGTCGAATGCGATAGCTGAAGGAGACACATTTGCACATTATTACATAAAGATAGCACCTTGACCGTACTAAACATACAGTCAAGGTGCTACAGTACAAATAATCTTCCTCCTCTAATGATCCATCGTTTTGCTATTGCTTATTCCTTAGCTCTTCTATCAAGTCATTTACAATATATGTATCACTCATTAGATGCAAGCCAAGTTCTTTGTCATGTAACATACGACAAACATCAGAGTCATAGAATATCTGTAAAGCTCTGTCGGTTGATATATGCAGCGTGTCGGCTAGTTGCTTTATGATACGAGCGATTTTATTCCATAATAAGAAATCCAACATAATTATATCCTTTCATATGATTTGAATTGTAAATACTTATCAACTATCTCCTGGCTTAAAATGCAAATCTGATAGTTGGGCTTGTGATAAACCAACTGGCGAAGAGTATGCTCAACATCTGCATAGCCATTGATATAGGCTTCTACTGCATCAATTACACGGTCGTCAGCCACTCCTCCTTCAATGATGTCATACCCACTCCAAGGCTGCTTTCCTTTTCTGCTGTCAACAATGAAGTCGAGCCATTCCTTATCGTAAGCATCAAATCGTTTTACCTTGCAGTCTTGTGGTATAGCGAACTCATAGGTGTTCACTATAGCTTGCTTGGCTCGTCTGATGGTCTTGATACGGACAGCCCATTTGGAAGCTTGTTCAAACAAAGGCGTAAGATAGAAGCCTGGACCGAAATCCAAGTCCTTTCTTCCAATGCTTACTAAAGGATGCTCAACAATGACATTTGAACCATGATATAATATTTGCTTTTCCATTATTCTTTTCTTTCCCAATTTTTAAGAGCTTCGATCACATCACTTGCCACAGCTTCCCGGCTCTCGGTATGTAGAGTGTCATAGCAATCTTGAATGAGACTCTTGATTAGCCCCACCTTATCCAATCGCTTTCTCATTTCAGACGGCGATATACCCATTTTTTGTGCTGAAACCTCGATGGCCAACACCGTAAAGGCGAGGCGTTCGAACTCTGGAGCACTTTTCTGTAATAGTTCTCTATCTTCCATTCTTTACAAAATATTGTATTTAAATGCAAATTTAAAGATTTTCTCTGATATTCCACTCAATTTCGGAGTTAAATAAAGAAAAATAGCCCGATTTTGCTAATTTCTTTACTAAACCTTTCTGAATCACACTCAATTTCTGCACTTTTTGCGATGCAGATTGGAGGCTCTGTGTTTTCCCCTCTAAAGCTCCATGGTGAGTGGTCTGTCGGAAATTCCGACAAGCCACTTTTTTCTTACAAAGCCTATTTAACGTTAAGTTTATTTCTTTTGCTAAAATTCTTCGTACAAAAAACTAAGTAATCAATATTTTTAGTATCTTTGTGGCGTAAACATTCAAACTAAGCGTTATGGAAAAGAATTATCAGAACAACAACAGCATATCAGACGCTGCAAACAAAAACGAAGAATCGAACAAGCCTGAACATGAAATTAAGGTAGAAATCGTTAGCATTGAAGTAGTAGGCGAAGATACTCCCCCCGAAGCACTCTAAGAAATATGAGCGTTGGGGGACAACAGCCTTGTTGTCCTTCGTTGTTTGGGTTGCCTGCATAGGATACAGTGCCAACAATCCCCAATCTACGGCGTGTTGGCCCTTATCGTCACATCAGCATTGTTTTTCTTATCTATTGAGCAAATGGTGTTTCTTAGTTCCGAAGAATAGTTTTACTGAGTACTTTAGCCGTTTTCTATTTTCTTCAACACTTTCTTTGTACGCTTTAAACCTTCGTCCAAAATCTCCCCAGAAAACACTTCTGTTGGTTCAGTTTTTTCTTCTCTCATGGAAAGAGGAGAAGTACGTAGGGGAAAAATTCTTCCTTACATACGATTGTATTATGATAACCACGGGCATATGCCCCAAAACATTTGCCCCCATATATCCACATTATAAATCTTTTGATTCCTACATCAAACCACAACCGATCACAACCATGCGTCAAGGGTGAATGTGTTGTATATCTTTTGATTCCTACATCAAACCACAACACTGGGTATGTGGCCAACTGGTTTGCAGTGTTGTATATCTTTTGATTCCTACATCAAACCACAACTGATGCCATCCATGATGATGTTCTTACTTGTTGTATATCTTTTGATTCCTACATCAAACCACAACCATACGGAAACTTAAAATCAAAGTAATATGTTGTATATCTTTTGATTCCTACATCAAACCACAACTTACAGCAATAGCTGCCGTAGCCCGAAATGTTGTATATCTTTTGATTCCTACATCAAACCACAACTGTTGATTTTCTTTATCAACTCATACATAGTTGTATATCTTTTGATTCCTACATCAAACCACAACTATCCATTTGTATAGATTTTAAAATTAGTGTTGTATATCTTTTGATTCCTACATCAAACCACAACTAACGAGGTTTTCTGCTCTCGACTTGCCGGTTGTATATCTTTTGATTCCTACATCAAACCACAACTGCGGCTTAATGATGGTACCATCATTGCCGTTGTATATCTTTTGATTCCTACATCAAACCACAACCTCCACAAGGCAATGGTTCTGCTGGTGTTAGTTGTATATCTTTTGATTCCTACATCAAACCACAACTCAGCATCTTCCTGGTAAGTAAGAAGGAAAGTTGTATATCTTTTGATTCCTACATCAAACCACAACTATTCACCAATGATGTAGTAGCGCTACGTAGTTGTATATCTTTTGATTCCTACATCAAACCACAACTCAAAGCTGCCTACAACCGTCTGCGCATCTGTTGTATATCTTTTGATTCCTACATCAAACCACAACATGTGCTGCGCATCAAAGAAGCGATGACCGTTGTATATCTTTTGATTCCTACATCAAACCACAACTTGTTGATTCATATAAAAATTAATTATTAGTTGTATATCTTTTGATTCCTACATCAAACCACAACTCTTCCTTCTTGCTAACATCCCAAGCTGCAGTTGTATATCTTTTGATTCCTACATCAAACCACAACCTCGGAAAGAAACGAATTTGTTTCCGTTGTGTTGTATATCTTTTGATTCCTACATCAAACCACAACGGAATACTCTTACGGCTATTTCCAGGTTAGTTGTATATCTTTTGATTCCTACATCAAACCACAACTCCTTCTTTACTTTATCCGATTTTTGTTAGTTGTATATCTTTTGATTCCTACATCAAACCACAACCTATAGAATATAACATACTGATTCACAACATATATCAATCACTTCTTCTAATAAGAAATGGCGTGCAGGATATAATTTCTATTGCAAAAGTACTAAAAAAACTCCAATTGAATAGGTTCGCTGATAACTTTTTTCGATATTTTACTCTTATTAATACTTATTGGCTTACCCCAGAAGTTATAGATATCTCCATATTGCTTATCTGTTACACTTAACAAACTTACTTTTCCTGCCTCCGGAAGCAAAGATTTTACCCGTTTTACATGCACTTCCAAACTTTCCCTTGATGCACAATGACGGATATAGACAGAAAATTGCATCATAGAGAAACCATCTTTCTCTAAGTTTTTACGAAAAAGAGAAGCAGCCTTCATCTCTTTTTTCGTAGTAACAGGTAAATCGAAAAACACAAATAACCACATTATATGATAAGCATTTAGTCTATCTTCAGTCATGTCATAATAGGTAAGGAAAGTTTTTTTATTTCTCCAGAATAATATTTAACAAGAGAGGCAGTTGTTATGGTCAAAGCTATCTGCAAAGGTCGTTTAACCTTCCCTATATTGACATCACAATTCAACACATGCATTATCTCAGGCTTTGATTCTTTATTCAATTCGGAAATTCCTTTGCCATAAAGTCGATAAACGATTTCATCTACAAATGGCCGATATGGTTCCATAACATCATCAGCTAAAGGAAAAGCATTATATCTGCTTTTATGGAAGATACCCAAATTCGGAAGTAAACCAGAGCCTAACAAAGCACGTGCAACAGCTGCACGTAATATAGCATAGCCATAATTTAGAAGAGCATTAGGCGGACATCCATCCCTTTCTCTTTTAAAGGAGTTACCGAAAAGGCTATTCCAATACACCTTTGCCGCTAATCCCTCCCTATTGTCTGAATCTCCACTCTTAACATTATTATAATAAGGTTTGAGAATATCTTTATTCTTACCAGTAAGTCCCAAGACTGCGGATTGATTTGCTATCTTTGACTCTATAATCTGTTTCCAGGCTTGCTTTTTCATTGGCTCAGTAACAGCAAGCTGAAATTTTAAACTTTCAGCTTGCGTAGTATTAGCATCTAAGCTTTGCAACATAGATGTTGGCATCATCTTGGTATCACATAAAATAACAGCAACATTATTCTTTACCAACTCATTGAGAAGCGGTAAAGTAATGCTTATCATTTGATTTTCCAAGACAACACACCCTATATCTTCAATAGAGCGTGTTATCTTGTCGTCGCAATCTTTCCAAGAGATTACAATCTGGCAATTCTTGAGCGAAAGACATACAGGAGTTGAAAAGAATAATGTTTGCTTAATCATTTTTATCTTAATCTTTTAATTTCACCTAATTCATTTATCTCGAAATCATAGCCTTGAACTAAAGCCGAAAATTTACTATAACTATACAGTCCCTTAGAATCTCCTATACAGAAGCCTTTGGTAACTTTAGGTACTTCTGACGAAGGTCTAGCCTCAGTATGCTTAGTTACAACAATTCGACCAGCCTTCCAAAGTTCTGTTACTTTATAGAGTCTACGACTCCAATCACCGTTGTTTTCCCAGATTTCATCTGGGTTGTCAACATAAAGCAGTACCATCGTTCCCTTTTTTAAAGTATAGTACAAATTAAGCCCATCTTTATTTAGCTGTACAATATTTCCATCAACTAGTACTTTGTCGTTGCTTTGCTTATAGAATTTTGCAGCATCAAGCATATTAATGAATTCATACATATACTTTACTTTTCCTTTTGATGTTACACCTTTATAAACTGCCATTAAGTAATTATTATCACCAGGAGCTACATAATAATCATTCTTATAGCATTTATTAGATATATCACGCGGTTTGCGATGTTCGAAACTTAATGGATTTTTTACAGAAGTTATACATCTTACCTTTTTAATCGGAATCTGCTTTTCTTCATTCATCCATATCGTACCATTTAATGCATCTTTACCGCCTTTAGCTACTGCATTTTGTATGATTCCTCTAACAACATCATCTACAATATTTTTAATATCTTGATCACTAAGGTGATTATCAACATTTTTACGAACTACATAATACGGTGTATCCTCACCCGATCTCATAATTGCTCCATAATAAGTATCTTTATGCAACGAACCTCTTGCTGCATCACCCTTACAAAGAACTTTTTTCTTCTTCTTTCGTCCATTAATCTCTACATCAAGAAGAATTCTGCGGCGTCCTTGCTTTGGCATATTGTCTGGAGTATAATGATAAACCAAAATCTCATCTTGCACCCTTTTAATATCCTCAACAAATGTAGACCAAGGCTTTTTAAAATAAGCCTTTGACATGCCATACCATTCATGATTTTCCTCATCATGATAGTATGCTCCCAACTTATTATATTCATCTAAGCCGATACATGCAATAACGATGGCATCAATACAATGATGAACATGATTTACACGTTCCTTCTTACTATATACCTTTTGGATACCCCAAATCTTTCTAAAATCAGAAGTAGCAATACCCTTTACTGTATAGACATGCTTGAAGAGTGATTTCAAGTAAAGACGAGCATACTTAGAAATCACACTGATATCAGTACCTTGACGACGACTAAATCCTTCAGGTACACTCTCCATAGTGAAACGCAAATACTTACCACGCCAATAGTCACGCTGAAGTTCTAATAGATGGCGCTTGCGAATAATGCCATTCTTTTGCTCTTTGCTTGAAGCACCCTTAGATAACTTCTTTTGTTTACGAATTTGTCCTTCAAGAGACTCATACTTTTCTTTCCATTCATTAATACGAGTCATAATCTCATCATGATTAGACAATTCAGTAGGTAACTTGGTTTTCTTGACATCTCTATTGAAACGACTATCACAGAGAGTCAAATTCATCTTTGTACTATCACCACCTACACTACGAGGAATAGTATGCTCTATATCAAACTTTGGATTAGCTCCAACAAAGTCTGATATCCGTATTTGCTTACCCGTATATAAACAGATGTGCCCCTGTTCTTCCCAGAGAACATATTTCAAGACATCTGCATCAGTTGGTTCTATATCATTTCCCGTTTCTGCCTTAAAGAGATTTCTTATTTTCTTGCGAGCCTCATCATTCTTGTTTTGATTTTCTTTTGTGTATGCAGCAATAGCATTACGCTTATTAGCATCATTCAATTCACGAGCAAACTCAATATGAATTTCTGTATCTTGATCTATCTTACCTTCCTCCAACAAGCGGTTTACCAATTTACGCAATCTGAACATAGAACGCATAGCCATTGGATTACGCACACTATCAATTCGAGGTGAACCAAGTTGATAAACACCATGATTATTGGTGTGTTGCACTCTAGGATACATCTCCATCATAGAAGGATGGTATAGTTTCTGGAGTTTCTCATCAGATACATGATACTGCTCCTTCAGATACTCCTTGATACACACCTCGAAAGTACGTGCATCTTTAGAATCAATCTGATTCATTTCATAGATAATATTATCAATGGCTGCATTACGCATTTCCTCCATATTCCATTCGTATTGCGGCATCACTTCACATAAGTTACCCAAGAATACGGCGTGAGAATAAATCAAGCCTCTTCTAAGATAAGGAAGAATCTTACAGATAGCCTTCAAACTTAAAGACGCATAATCACTTGGCAAAGATATCTCACAAAACTTCTTTGCTTCTTCATCATCCAATTGCAGACGATTCTTGCCAAACTCTGCAAGTTTCGTTTCATCTGTATAGAAGAACAATGCATGCCAAATATCATTGACTACATTCAAACGACTTTTACCCTCGGCTAGCGTATAGGTTTCACAAAGAGAATCTATCCAATTATCTCCAAAGATATCTTTTAAAGCGGTAGTTACAGGACAACCAGAAACAGATGTATCCATAGGGTAATTGAAAAGATATGGCATTTCGGCATCAGAACTCTTCTTGTAAAAACCATATTGTTTTTTGGGTGCCAGTTTCTTAGCAATATCTTCAAAATCAAACTGCTTCTTTTTTATAATCAACTTACGGAAGAACAATGGCATAATGAGTGCTCGCTCCTCTGAAGACAGAGGGCGTAAGACATCATCATTTGGAGTCTGAATCTTTATGTTATTGATAAAAGAGAGCATTCTAAACTCTTCATACATAGGATGTGAAGAAGGACATCTTGTCTTGTTCTTCTCAAACACGCATTTACCAACTTGTCCTTTTTGCGACTTTAATGGTCGCTGGTAGAAAATGGCTTTTTCTATTTGATGTACCACTTCATGACCAAGATTCTTATCTAACTCCTGCTTTTCACAAATAGCCTTAAACTCTGCCAGATAATGCTCATTGCGTGCAGTATAATGATTACGGATCTTCTCTCCTTTATTATAGAGAGAATAAAAATAATCACCAAGATACTCATAACCAGCATCATGCATCTCTTGAGTAAGGTTACTGATACTTTCTTTTACCATTCCAGTATCATCACCACTCTGGTCTTTACGATTACTTAAAAAGCCACGTCGCTGAATCATGTGATAAAAAGCACGACCCAGAATATATCTATCAGTTATACTGCTGAAATCCAAACAATCATGAAGACACTTATGCCTATAAGCGTATGGTGTCTTTTCTGATTCATCATCAGTACTTTGCCATTGCATAAACAATTCATTCTTAGGATACTCCTTCTTGAGTCTCCATGCAGATAGTTCTGCTTTCGAAAGCGGAGGACATAAATGCGCATCACTTAAAATACGAAGCAGACGTATCTTACGTAATTTAATACGATAGTTTCTGACTCTTGCTGCCTTATGAGCCGTACGGTCAGCTGCTTTAGAAGACTCTATGCCTTTTTCTATTTTAAACCTTCCTGAAAGATGTTCACACCTTTATCCAGCAAATGATATTCATCCGCCTTCTTTTCTACAATAGCCCATCCAAGACTATTGGTACCAGTATCAATTCCTAGTATTTTAGTCATATCAGTATTATTTTATATGCTTAATTATTAATTTTCTGTAAAATTACAACATTTTTATTGGATAAACAAATATTTTGTATTATATTTGCAGCAGAAAATAAGATTTCCTACATCTTATCACAATAAGGCAGTAATTGCCGAAGGGTAAAACCTATAATCCCGCTTCGGTGGGATTTATTTTTTTTATATACCTCCCATTTTCTCCAGCAAATTCATCCTTGCCTTATCAGCAATCTCTTTCGCCTCCAAATAGCAACCATCTATTTCTTCATAGGTGTATGCATTCCGAGCCTCAGCGATGCTTTGGGTTGCAACCTCTTCGAACATATCGAAGACAATTTGCTCATTATTTTTTTTCTTCATATCTAACACTATTAAGAATTAGTATTTCCTATTTTAAATATCATCAAATGCTGACATTTACACCGACATTCAACATTCACGAATCTACTATCGAGTTGACTCTCTTCTCCCTTCCCAATGTCTCGGGAAATGCATAGTGGCCATTACCGATTTCTCGAGGATTAGGCTCTATATGCTCGGCATACCATGCCCGTTTATACTCGGTGGTGATGATACCGTAATCTCTGGCGGTAATGATGGAAGCGGCGAGAGATGCGCCATACAGTTCCTTGATGTCAATCATCTCCTCCAGCGTTATCTTCTCACGTTTCTTGGAACCCAACTCTTCGATAAGCGCCAATTTAGGAAGAAGGAAGAAACTGGCAAAGAGATCACAGCGCTTCTCCAGCCTCAGCGGACTATCTTCTGGGAAGAGGAGAAGCAGATGGGCCAGTTCATGAACTGCCGTGAAGCGAAGTTTCTCTACGCTACTCTTTTCCGGATTGAAATCGAGAATCATCAGCGGATGCTTCTTATCTGCCCAGGTGCTCATTCCGAAGACATAATCCGGGAGAGTTGCAGCAAGTATCATGATACCTTTTCTTTCCAAGAGTCTCAGGATACTGGCGATAGGTCCATCACCACAATGCCACTTTTCACGAAGAAGGTCGGCAGCATGGATGGCATCTTCAAGGGTTGATACCTTGGTGCCTTTTACCGGATTCTTGAACCGGGTAGGAAAGCCTGCTTCTTTCTCCTTCGTAAGATACTGCTCTGTCCAAAACGAGAGTTTCGCTTCCAGGGCTTGCAACTCGTCTTCGGATAACTTGCCACTGGAGGTGGTGCGGAGCATAGGCATATCTATCTTGAGATTGGTTCCTTCGAAATATTCCTCGCTGATATTGAGGGCTTTGGCTATGGCTTGCAGGGCATCACGCTTAGGGCGCATGATGCCTTTCTCATATCGGGAGATGCTCTGCTTGGTGATGGCTCCGTTGGTTCGCTCTACGAGTTTATCCATGCTGAGCCCCATCATCTGTCGCGCTTCCCGCAATCTTATAGAAAATGATTCATTAATCATAATTGTCAGCTCTTTAATTTGTTGACACAATATAATAAAAAGAATTGATTTTGTAACTAAGTATTTATAAGATTTAACATAAAAAAGCAGGCAAATGATAAAATAACAAGAAGAATTTAGGCAAAATCAGGTTTACACATTATTATAATAGAAAACACCTTGACCATACAAAACATACAGTCAAGGTGTTATACATATATTCATTCTCTATCTTAGTTGCTATAAGCACTCTCACCATGCTCGTAGATGTCGAGACCTTCCTCTTCTACTCGCTTGTCAACACGTACACCTACACTCTTATCTACTACCTTGAAGATAATATAGGTAACTACTACGCTGTAGATGATGCTTACCACGGTGGCTACAACCTGAACCCAAAGCTGATGCCAGTCGCCATAGAGGGCACCCTGTACACCTTCGGCTCCTGTTACATACTGAGTGGCGAAGACACCGGTGAGGATAGATCCCAGAATACCACCCATACCATGGACACCAAAAGCATCGAGAGCATCATCATACTTGAACTTCTCCTTTACTACCGCTACCATGAAGAAGCAGACGATGGTGGAAATGATACCGATGCAGAAAGCTCCGAAAATATCGGTACTGCCGGCTGCAGGAGTGATGGCTACCAGTCCGGCAACAGCACCGGTACAAGCACCTACCGTAGTTGGCTTCTTGTTCACAATCCAGTCGATGAGCATCCAGGTGGTGGCTGCTGCAGCTGTGGCTACATGAGTTACAAGGAAGGCGTTGGCAGCCAGACCATCAGCTGCCAGACCACTACCGGCATTGAAACCGAACCATCCCAACCAGAGGAATGACATACCCATGAACACGAAGGTGATGTTGTGAGGTGTGATAGGATGCCCTGCACGGTAATCATCACGCTTGCCTACACAGAGTGCCATGACCAGAGCGGCTACACCGGCATTGATATGAACCACGGTACCACCCGCAAAGTCGATGGCTCCCATCTCCTGCAGGAAACCGCCACCCCATACCCAGTGGGCCATTGGAAGATAAGCGATGATAACCCAGAGGATGGTGAAAAGTACATAACCGCTGAACTTCATGCGCTCGGCAAAAGCACCGAGAATCAAGGCTGGAGTAATGAGGGCGAACATGCACTGGAACATTGCAAAGGTGAGCTCCGGAATGCCTGTTGGCATGATGGCATCCAAGCCGATGCCGTGAAGAAAACATTTATCGAAACCACCGATGACGCAAGCCAGAGGATTGCCCGAATCGGCATATTCTGTAGAGAAAGCCCAGGAATAACCGAAGGCTACCCATATCAGACTGACTACTGCCACGATGAAAACCGTCTGCATCAGGATGCTGAGAATATTCTTCTGGCGCACCAAACCACCATAAAAAAGTGCTATACCCGGGATTGACATCAAAAGCACCAAGATGGTGGCCATGATCATCCACGCTGTGTTACCCGTATCAAGTGTCGTCAATAATAAACTGCTCATAAAAATATCTTATAGTTAAATTAGAATACAATATTATAATATAGCCTCTCAAATATAAACTTCAATACCAATCACAAAGTTCAATGTTCAAACCTCAAAATTCAAAGTATCTTTATTCCTCTTTCTCAGCATTATACAATGCAATGTCGCCACGCTCGCCGGTTCTGATTCTTACCGTATCGAGTACAGGAATCACGAAGATTCGACCATCTCCTACTTCACCGGTCTGTGCAGCACCCTGGATGGCAGCGATGGTAGGCTCCACGTTCTTATCACGAACCACAATATTCAGAAGCACACGCTCGATGCTGCTGGTATCATACATCACACCACGGTAAATGCGAGCCTGGCGCATTTTTCCCTCTCCTCTTACATTATAATAAGAGAACCACTCGATGTCTGCTGCTAAAAGTGCCTTCTTGACATCCTCGAATCTAGACTTGCGGATAATTGCCTCAATCTTCTTCACAATCCTTTAATAATTAATAATGTGTTAATACTTCTATTGATTGTCTCTTTTCGAAAACGGACCTTCATTGGTTGCTATTCAAACCAAACCTTTCCTTTACATTATGTTCGTTTTCGGCTGCAAAATTAATACATTTTATCAGTATCTTAAAGAAAATACAAACATTTCGCTTCTGTGTTTTATCGAATATTTTAAATTTATCGAGGCTTATCCTATTCTTCTTACAATTTGTAAGGCAGAAAGCATTTTTATGATGCAAATTGTAAGATAGCGAAGAATAATCAAGATTTCTGTATTTATTTTCTTGCATATCTCAACAAATCGTCGTACCTTTGCAACCGAAATCAAACAAATAGTCATCGAAATATTCGAAAGACTAGCAAAAAGTCAAATCTCAAAAGAGATAAGACATGAGAGATAAAAGAAGAGTATTCAAACATAAAGAACAACGCAGATGAAAGAAACAGTTCATTTTACAAAGATGCAGGGAGCGGGTAACGATTATATATATGTAGATACCCAACAATACGACATCCCTGACCCAGAGAAGGCGGCCATTGCCTGGAGTGCTTATCACACGGGCATAGGAAGCGACGGACTGGTTCTCATCGGAAAGCCGCAAGACAGCAGAAGAGCAGATTATTCGATGCGTATCTTCAACGCCGATGGTTCAGAAGCGATGATGTGCGGCAATGCAAGCCGATGCATCGGTAAGTATCTTTACGAAAAAGGATTGACCCGAAAGGACACCATCCGACTGGAAACACTTTCGGGTATCAAGATATTGAAACTTCATCTTCAGGATAATAAGAAAGTTGTGGAATCGGTAACAGTAGACATGCTGAAACCCAAACTCGAAAATCCCGAGCAATTCATAGGCCCTTCGGTGCTCGAAGCTGACGGCAGAAAATTTGAAGGCACTTATGTTTGCATGGGTAATCCGCATTTCGTTACCTTCGTGGATGACATCGACACCATCGACATCGCCCACTATGGCAAGATTCTAGAAAGAGACGATGCCTTTCCTCAACGATGCAACATCGAGTTCGCACAAATTACAGACACTGACATTATAAGGACACGAGTTTGGGAAAGAGGAAGCGGAATAACAATGGCTTGCGGAACAGGAGCCTGTGCCACAGCCGTAGCCGCAGCCCTTACCAAGCGTACTGGCAGAAAAAGCAGTATCGTAATGGATGGCGGAACGCTGGAAATAGAATATAGCGAGGCTGATGATCATGTTTACATGACAGGGCCTGCAGCCTTCTCATTCGAAGGAGAAATCCAGTTGGAGTGTTGAATGTGGAATGTTGAATGTTGAATTTAGCTGCACCCACCAAGTCAACATTCAACATTCAACACTCAACATTAAAATTAGAAAGAACGCAAACTTAAATAACAAATGGTCGATAATGACCACAAATAAAAGGAGAAACAAAATATGGCATTAGTTAATGAACATTTCCTGAAGTTGGCCAACAACTACTTGTTTGCCGACATCGCAAAGAAGGTGAACGCCTACAAGATTGCACATCCAAAGCAGCGTGTAATCAGTCTGGGCATCGGTGACGTAACCCAGCCTCTCTGCCCTGCCGTCATCAAGGCGATGCACAAGGCTGTAGACGAGATGGCTGAGCAGGCTTCTTTCAGAGGCTACGGTCCGGAGCGAGGCTACGACTTCCTCCGAGAGGCTATCATCAAGAACGACTTCCTGCCACGTGGCATTCATCTCGACGCCAACGAGGTATTCGTAAACGATGGAGCCAAGAGCGATACGGGAAATATCCAGGAGATTTTGAGATGGGATAACAACATCGGCGTTACCGACCCGATTTATCCGGTTTATATAGACTCTAACGTGATGATAGGTAGAGCGGGAATCTTCGAGAACGGCAAGTGGAGTAACGTAACCTACATGCCTTGCGATGAGAGCGATGACTTCATCCCTCAGATTCCAGACCACCGTGTGGACATGATTTATCTCTGTTATCCAAACAACCCTACGGGTACGGTCATCTCGAAAGAAGAACTCAGAAAATGGGTAAACTATGCTATCAAGAACGAGAGCATCATCCTCTATGACGCTGCCTACGAGGCATATATCACCGACCCATCAATTCCTCATTCTATCTACGAGATTCGTGGAGCCAGAAAGGTAGCGATAGAATTCCACAGTTATTCGAAGACTGCCGGATTCACCGGTGTGCGCTGCGGATACACCATTGTTCCTAAAGAGTTGAAGGCAAAGACATTGGCAGGTGAGGAAGTGGCATTGAATCCAATCTGGGACCGCCGCCAGTGCACCAAGTTTAATGGTACAAGCTATATCAGCCAGCGTGCTGCCGAAGCCATCTACACCCCAGAGGGTAAGGAACAGGTGAAGGCAACCATCAATTACTATATGGAGAATGCCCACTTCATGAGAGCAGAACTCCAGAAACTCGGCTTGAGAGTATATGGCGGTGAGAATGCACCTTATCTCTGGGTGAAGACGCCAAACAATACACCTAGCTGGAAATTCTTCGAAGAGATGCTTTATGGTGCCAGCGTAGTCTGCACTCCAGGTGTCGGCTTCGGTCCATCGGGCGAAGGCTACATCCGACTCACCGCCTTCGGCGAGCATGAGGACTGCAAGGAAGCCATGGAGAGAATTGCCAAATGGCTGGGAAAATAAACGTTCCAACAGATTATAAAAACATTGAAAATCAGAAATTTTAAATTATATAAGGTATGAGCAACTTAAGATTTGAAGCTGTTTCAGAGGCTTCCAAGAGAAAGCCTGTTGAGGTAACCGCTCCTAGCGAGCGACCAAGTGAATTCTTCGGTAAGAAGGTATTCAACCGACAGAAGATGTACAAGTATCTCCCTGCAGATGTCTATGAGAAACTGGTAGACGTCATTGACAACGGAGCACGTCTCGACCGTAACATCGCCAACGCCGTAGCCAAAGGCATCAAGCAGTGGGCTGACGAGAATGGCGTAACCCACTACACTCACTGGTTCCAGCCATTGACAGAAGGTACTGCCGAGAAGCACGATGCCTTCATCGAGCATGATGGCAAGGGTGGTATGATCGAGGAATTTTCAGGCAAGTTGCTCGTTCAGCAGGAGCCTGATGCATCATCTTTCCCATCTGGCGGTATCCGCTCAACCTTCGAGGCTCGCGGTTATTCTGCATGGGATCCAACATCTCCTGTATTTATCATCGACGATACACTCTGTATCCCTACTGTCTTCATCTCTTATACAGGTGAGGCTCTCGACTATAAAGCTCCATTGCTCCGTTCATTGCACGCTGTAAACGTAGCAGCAACAGAGGTTTGCCACTACTTCAACCCTGATGTCAAGAAAGTTATTTCCAATCTCGGTTGGGAGCAGGAGTACTTCCTGGTAGATGAAAGCTTGTATGCTGCACGTCCTGACCTGATGCTGACAGGCCGCACCCTGATGGGTCACGATTCAGCTAAGAACCAGCAGATGGACGACCACTACTTCGGCGCCATCCCAGAGCGTGTTCAGGCTTTCATGAAGGATTTGGAAATCCAGGCTCTTGAACTCGGCATCCCTTGCAAGACCCGCCACAACGAGGTAGCACCAAACCAGTTTGAGTTGGCACCTATCTTCGAGGAGACCAACCTTGCCGTTGACCATAACATGCTCCTGATGAGCTTGATGAAGAAGGTAGCTCGCCATCACGGTTTCCGCGTACTTCTCCATGAGAAGCCATTCGCAGGCATCAACGGTTCCGGTAAGCACAACAACTGGAGTCTCGCTACAGATACAGGCATTCTGCTTCATGGTCCTGGCAAGACACCAGAGGATAACCTCCGTTTCGTAGTCTTCATCACAGAGACTTTAATGGGTGTATACAAGCACAACGGTTTGCTCAAGGCTTCTATCATGAGCGCTACCAATGCGCATCGTCTGGGCGCCAACGAGGCACCTCCAGCAATCATCTCTTCATTCCTCGGCAAGCAGCTGACCGACCTTCTCGAGCACATTGAGAAAGCCGACAAGAAGGATCTCTTCACCGTAGCTGGCAAGCAGGGCATGAAGTTGGATATTCCTGAGATTCCAGAGTTGATGATTGATAACACCGACCGTAACCGTACATCACCATTCGCCTTCACCGGTAACCGTTTCGAGTTCCGTGCCGTAGGTTCTGAGGCTAACTGTGCATCAGCAATGATTGTATTGAACACAGCTGTAGCCGAGGCTTTGACCGACTTCAAGAAGCGTGTGGATGAGTTGATTGCCAAGGGTGAGGACAAGACATCTGCCATCATCGATATCGTTCGTCAGGATTTGAAGACCTGCAAGCCAATCCGTTTCGACGGTAATGGTTACTCAGATGAGTGGGTAGAGGAAGCTGCTAAGCGTGGTCTGGACTGCGAGAAGAGCTGTCCAAAGATTTTTGAGCGTTATCTCGACCCTGCATCTATCAAGATGTTCGAGGATATGGGTGTCATGAAGAAGAACGAGTTGGAAGCCCGTAACGAGGTGAAATGGGAGACCTACACCAAGAAGATTCAGATTGAGGCTCGTGTAATGGGCGACTTGAGCATGAACCACATCATCCCTGTGGCTACTCACTATCAGAGTCAGTTGGCAAAGAATGTAGAGAATATGATTGATATCTTCGGCGACGAGGAAGGCAAGAAGTTGACAGCCCGCAACATCAAGATTATCAAGAAGATTGCCGAGCGCACTCAGATTATCGAGACCGGTGTTGAGGAGTTGGTTAATGCCCGCAAGGTAGCCAACAAGATTGAGAATGAGCACGATAAGGCGATAGCTTATCATGACACGGTAGCTCCAAAGATGGAGGAAATCCGTTATCAGATTGATAAGTTGGAGTTGACAGTAGCCGATGAGCTCTGGACCTTGCCTAAGTATCGTGAACTCCTGTTCATCCGCTAATCAGCAATGTCTTCCAACATAAGACATATTTCTGACAGATAAAAAAACAAAGCTCTAACAAGAGCTACTCTTCATCAGATATAACAATTGAACGATCAATCTATTTCTTTTATTGGTTGTTTAAGTTTGCGCGGAGTGTGGTTGTGAAATCACGCTCCGCTTTTTTATATACGCAGAAAAAACTGTAATAAGCTTCATTGTCCAATGAAGCCTACTTCAACTATCAATGAAGCCTGTTTCGATGACTAACGAAGCAGGCTTCATAAAACTTATGTAATTCTATTCATTGATACAAGCCGCACAAATAAACTCGCTTAAACTAAATGCTATATCTTTATGAGCATATGTTCCTCCATAACGCCCAGACTTTGCAATCAAACCAATTGCATTGGTGGTATCTATCCATTTTTTAGGAGAAAGAGTAAAAGCATTAAGACCTGCCTCTTTTTTAAACCCCTCGAATTCGAGGGGTTTAAAAGAAGGATTATATAAACCTTCCCAAATTACCAAGCATAAACCAAACATACCACAACTATGCTATTTTTCATCTGCCACATTTATATTTCTGGAAGATTCTATCTTTTTTTCCTAAAATATGAGTACTTTTGTAAAAGATTTACAGGAGGAATTTTCAATTACAGGCAAGACGAATCTACAAACATAAATAAGAGAGAGGGGAAAAAGAAAGGTTGCTTTATATCACGCTTTCCATACTTCACTGCCTATCATGGCAGGATATGGATTTCTGGGACTGACCACCTTGAAAGTGCGTACCACATTACGACTGTCGCCGAGGAGGGCTGAAGCTGAACATTAACGTTTCACTCTTTTTATAAGCAGCGCATGCTAAAGAATATAAAGAAATATGTATCAATGGGTTATATAGGATTTAAAACATCCATAAAACGCTATTTTTACCCCATTTTCAGTGTTCAGAGTTCAGTATTCAGCCTGATGTTCAACCTCATAAGACATAAAGTAAACAAGTACTTTCAATCTTAAGTTACCGAATGGTGAACAGCGGGGTGAACACTTGCCCAAAGTATTCACCTTTTCGGCTTCGGGGTGAACCCTAGTAAAAAGAACTTTGTATATACAGCGCATGCTAGAAATATAAGAGTCTAGATTATAATGGGTTATGGGGTATATTTAACACATTATTAACGCTAAAGGTTGGCATCGGGGTTCACCCTTCACCGACTTCATTGCCAAGTGTTCACCCTCACTCTTTCTTAGAGAACGTTGCAAACAACAGCAAGCCCCAGCAGAATACCGCCCCCGACCTGCCCTTCTAGGGGTGGGTAGGGTAAGTCTGGCGTAAACAAGATAGTTACGATAGCTAAGTATTATGGTTACGATAGCTAAGTATCATGGTTACGATGGCTAAGTATCATACTTATGGAGCATAACCCTATCAGTGATAATCGATGAGTATCGGTGAGCAACGATGAGCATCGGTGAGTTGGGAAAGAGAAATGTTGTATCTTTGCATTGTGATTCAGAAAGTAATCAATTTCGTCATCACCGTCCTCACTGCCGTCCTCTGCTCCTTCTGTGTGCAGAGCTGCAAGTGATAGCGTTTGAACACGAATTACACGAATCGAACGAATCAATCTGTTCAATGGCCATTTTCGTGTCATTCCTGCCGACACTCGCACTCCAGCCCAGAAGGAATCTCTGGAAGACCTCCTCTACAGTCTCGCCATCGACTATCCCGATGTCAAGATTCTAGGCCATCGTGACCTCCCCTGGATTCGCAAGAGCTGTCTTTGCTTCGATGTCAAGGAATGGCTGAAGGAAATCGACTTCCCTCTCTAGATAATGCTCCTAATCTGAAAACAGATGGGAGTTTTTTAAAACCTACCTTCAATAGATGGTACCTGCTCTGGATTACCTGGCTCGATGAAACCTATTGGGTCATCGGAGCTACGCTGGGTGGCCTCATCGGTCCGTTCCTCAACTTCGACCTCAAGGGATTGGACTTTGTGCTTACCGCCATGTTTACAGCTATCTTCGCCGACAACTGGCTTCGGGAGAAAGACCATACCAGCAGTATTTCCGGACTGATTATCTCGGGTCTGTGCCTCACAATATTCAGTGCCGACCACTTCATCATCCCAAGCATGGTTATCATCCTTGTATTTCTCACCCTCAAAAAAAGAAAAGTATGACTCTTCTCCAACAAATCATCATGGTTTCAGCAGGCGTAGCCGCCACCATGCTTACCCGTTTCATCCCTTTCATCGCCTTCCGGCCGGGGAAACCTACACCTAAGTACATTCTGTATTTAGGCAAGGTACTGCCAGCCTCGGTCTTTGCCCTGCTGGTGGTTTACTGCCTTCGCCACATCCATTCCTTCTCTGCCGATTCCGTAGCACAGGTGGCTGCCGTAGCCTTCACCATTCTCATCCACGTATGGAAAAGGAATATGATGTGGTCGATAGCAGCAGGCACCCTCTGCTATATGCTCCTCATCAGAATCTGATTATACGCATTTCTCCATCAACACAAAGGTGATGAAGCCCAGGAGAAGAGCGTAAGTGGCTTGCTTCTGAAAGCCATGGGCATGAGTTTCGGGAATCATCTCATCGCTCGTTACATAAAGCATGGCACCACCGGCAAAACCCAGCATCACGGGGAGGAAGGTGGAAGAGGCTGAACCCAAACCGAAACCCAACAGAATGCCTACCACTTCGAGCAGGGCGATGAAAATGGAAATGAAGAAGGTACGGGCTGCAGAAACACCAGCCATCATCAAAGGAGCAATAATCACCATACCCTCAGGGATGTTCTGCAGGGCGATACCGAAGGATACCCCCCACTCCGTTGCTCCCTCTGCCGAACAGACACTCACTCCAGCAGCCATGCCTTCGGGCAGTTTATGCAGGGCTATCGCCATCACGAAAAGCATCACATGACTGAGCCTGGCATTGTTGCGATGCTCCTCGGGGTCTAGTCCTGTGATATGATGAAGATGGGGAGTTACCAGATCTAGCACATTCAGAAACAGGGCTCCTGCCATCACGCCGATTACTACCAGCCACCAAAGTCCGGTCTGTTCGAAGGCTGGCACTATCAGTCCCAGCGTGGAAGCCGCCAGCATGATTCCGGCACAATATCCCAATACGGCATCGTTCCATTTATGAGGCAACTCCTTGACAAAGAATCCCAGAATGGCACCTATAATCGTGGCACCGCAAAGCCCGGCAGCACTAATCAATACGTTTGTCATAATCAATAAAATATATCGAAGTTATCCAGTTAAACACATGAAGATACAGATACATCATAGAAGATAAAAAGCATGGACAACCCTCACGGTCATCCATGCCCATCTATTTCGTATCTGATCTATTCTATTTTTATAAAATGTGTATGTTATGGTGAAATTGGTATTTTCCAATTTCATATCATCATTCCTATTTCAACTTCTTATAACCGTAAGCTGCGTTATTGCCCAACTGCTCTTCGATGCGGATAAGCTGGTTGTACTTGGCCATACGATCGGTACGGCTCATAGAACCCGTCTTGATCTGACCGGAGTTGGTTGCTACGGCAATATCAGCAATTGTAGTATCCTCGGTTTCACCAGAACGATGGGAAGTAACGGTGGTGTAACCATGACGATGAGCCATCTCGATAGCATCCAGAGTCTCGGTAAGAGAACCAATCTGGTTTACCTTGATGAGGATAGAGTTAGCAGCACCCATCTTAATACCCTTCTCCAGGAACTTCACGTTGGTAACAAAGAGGTCGTCACCTACCAACTGGCAACGATCGCCAATGGCAGCAGTCAACTTCACCCAGTTGTCCCAATCGTTTTCGTCAAGGCCATCCTCGATAGAATCGATAGGATATTTGGTAATCAGTTCTTCCAGGAACTTGATCTGCTCAGCAGCAGTCAGTTTCTTACCATTAGGATCCTTCTTCTTACCATCCTTCAACTGGCGATAATCGTAGTACCACTCACCATTTTCCTGAACGGCAAACTCGCTGGCAGCACAGTCCATGGCAATCTTCACATCCTTTCCTGGCTCATAACCGGCATCCTTGATAGCCTGGCAGATGCTGTCGAGTGCATCCTCAATACCATCGAGTGCAGGAGCAAAACCGCCCTCATCACCTACGGCAGTAGAAAGACCGCGGCTCTTCAGGAGCTTAGCCAAGGCATGGAACACCTCAGCACCCATACGGATAGCCTCCTTCTCGGAAGGAGCACCCACAGGACGGATCATGAACTCCTGGAAGGCGATAGGCGCATCAGAGTGAGCACCACCATTGATAATATTCATCATAGGAACAGGAAGAGTGTAAGTATTGCAACCGCCAATGTAGCGATACAATGGGATATGGAGATACTCAGCAGCAGCATGAGCCACAGCCAAAGAAACACCGAGGATGGCATTGGCACCCAGATTAGACTTGGTCTTGGTACCGTCGAGTTCCAACATCTTATAATCGATGGCACGCTGCTCCAAGGCAGAAAAACCTACCAAAGCCGGAGCAATCACCTGATTCACATTCTCCACGGCCTTCAAGACGCCCTTGCCGCCATAGCGGTTCTTGTCGCCATCACGAAGTTCCAAAGCCTCGTTCTCGCCAGTGGATGCACCAGAAGGAACCGATGCACGACCTACGACACCTGACTTCAATGAAACTTCAACCTCTACTGTAGGATTGCCACGAGAATCCAAGATTTCTCTTGCATGAACATTTTCAATAATCATAATTCTATAATACTTTTAATTACATAAAACATTTTTTCCGAGTGCAAATTTAGGTATTATCTGACAAATCTCCAAATTTCGGGCATCATCAAAAGTAGGTATCGCCCGAAAATACCTACATATAGGTAAGGAGAGGCATGGAAATTTGAGATGCTACCAATTTGTCATTTTATTTTAATTTTATCAATCCGTTCTTCGAAATCCTCCTTTTGCATAGCACCCATCTGCACAGATGGTTTGCCTTTCACGGGGATGAAGAGGAAGGTAGGGATGCTGCTGATACCGAAAACAGAAGCAAGTTCAGACTCCTGGTCGATATCCACCTTATAGAAATCTATCTTGCCAGCATATTTCTCGGCGAGAGATTCCACTACGGGAGCCATCATCTTGCAAGGACCACACCAGGTGGTATAGAAATCGATGACGGCAGGACGGGAACCGGCGAATACCCATTCATCCGGATGAGCCTCGTAATCCATAATCTTTTTTCTGAAATCAGATGTGGTGAGATATTGCACCTTGGCAGTTTCAGTTTTCTCAGACTTCCCTACAGTCGTTTGAGAAGAAACAGCAGGTGCTTTCCTGTTCTGAGAACAAGAAACAAGAAATGGTAGAAACAAAATAGCTGCTAATATGATTTTCTTCATAGTTTTTCGTTGTTTTAATTTGAGAAGGTATGCCATTAGTCTATTACACACCCTCTTATTACAATTAATCACTAATAAATAATCACTACTCCTAATCCTTCAAAGAATAAGTAACGGTAGTAACAACCCTTACCTTTTTAATATATGGGGTATTGGAATCGCGGTCTTCGATAGAGAACTGGCCCTGGTCGGCATTCATAATCTTGTCTATCTTACTCTTGCTGTTCTCAGCAAACTGGGTAGCAGTCTGCTCAGCATTCTCTATCGCTTCCTGCATCATTTTAGGTTTCATCTGCCGGAAGGCAACATACTCATACTTCACCGGATTCTCGTAACCACCATCCACAATGGCAACACCTTTCTGAAGCAAATCACCCTGACGGGCAATGATACTGCGGACCAGTTTCACATTCTTCGATGTAACCGTGATGATGGAAGTAATGTTATAACGATAGCCCTGTCGGTTTTCGCCATACCGTTCAGCATTGAGGTCGATGACCACAGGCGCATTCACGTTGATTTCATTAGTCTTTACACCATTCTCCACCAGGAAGTTTCTGATGGTTCTCGTGGTGGCATTGATTTTTTGATAGAGTTCAGGCAGGTCATTGCCTATTTCCTTGGAAACGATAGGCCACGTCACCTTATCAGCCTCCACCTCCTTTTCGGCAAGGCCTTTCACTACAACCTTTCGGTCTTTACTAATCACACTTTCAAGTCCCGACTTGATACAAAATCCAAGCATGATGATGCCGATGGTTAAAATCACGGCTTGCTTAATACCAGAATTGATGTTCATAATTAGTCCTCCATTATTAAGTTGTTAAAATTGAGTTTCCATTCTATCTCAGATTGAGTTGCAATTTGAGTTTTCAAAGATACAATAAAAATATAGAAAAACGACACTTTATAATGATAAAATATGCTAAAACAGCCCATATCAACCCATAAGCACCATTTTTTCTGCCCAAAAGCTTGCATATATTACCAAAAAAAACTATCTTTGCCCATCAAAATATTTCTAACCCAAAAACAATAAAATGGATTACAACATGATTGGGACCGCATGGTCGTTACTGCCTCCTATCGTCGCCATCGCTCTGGCGCTGAAGACAAAGGAGGTCTATTCTTCTCTTTTTATCGGTATCATACTGGGTGCCGTTCAATATTGCATTTCGATGGGAACAGGTTTCGACGGATTCCTCGTTCACCTGACAAACCACACCGTAGGTGAAGGCGATGATGCCAAGGCATACGGTTTGATACATTGCCTCTCCGACCCATGGAACGTGGGCATTCTGGTATTCCTGGTGGTGTTGGGCAGCATCGTTTCACTGATGAACAAGGCGGGTGGTTCGGCTGCTTTCGGCCGTTGGGCTTCCAAGCACGTACACTCGAAGATTGGGGTGCAGATTGCCACCATTCTGCTCGGCATTCTGATATTCATCGATGATTACTTCAACTGCCTTACGGTGGGTTCGGTGATGCGCCCTATCGCTGTGCGCAATGGTGTTACCAAGGAGAAGCTGGCTTATCTCATCGATTCTACAGCCGCTCCGGTCTGCATCATCTCCCCTATCTCGAGTTGGGCAGCTGCGGTATCGGGCTTCGTATCGGGCGGAGAGAACGGACTGGCGCTTTTCTGCAAGGCGATACCTTTTAATTTCTACGCATTCTTTACCATCCTCTTTATGTTTGGCATCGTGATACTGGGCTTCGACTTCAAGGCGATGAGCAAGTATGATGCGAGACTGAAGGAATGGTACGAGCGAACCAATGGCGGAAAACTCGATGAAGTGAGCGATACCAAACTGCAGATTGTTGAGCACGGTGTGGGAGCCAAACAGAAAGAGGATTCCAAGAACAAGGGAACCGTGAGCGACCTGGTGATACCAATCATCATGCTGATTATCTTCTGCATGGCGGGCATGGTATATTCGGGCGGATTCTTCGATGCCGATAATGCCAACTATCTCAACTTTGTAGATTCCTTTGCTGCGAGCAATGCCTCTGTAGGGCTGGTAATCGGTTCATTGGCTGCCCTGATTCTTACCATCATGATGTTTACCATTCGCAAGACCTTGCCTTTCGATGAGGCGATGAGTAGTCTCATCAAGGGTTTTGAGGCGATGGTACCAGCCATTCTGATTCTTACTTTGGCATGGACGCTGAAGAGTATGACCGACTCGCTGGGTGCGGCAGAATATGTATCATCGGTTGTAGCGAGCAGTGCCTCAGAACTTCAGATGCTCCTTCCGGGCATCATCTTCCTGGTAGCAGGCTTCCTGGCATTTGCAACGGGCACCTCCTGGGGAACCTTCGGTATTCTGATTCCTATCTGCATCGCCGTATTCCCTGGTGCTGATCCTTTGCGCATCATCTCTATCTCGGCATGTATGGCTGGTGCGGTATGTGGCGACCATATCTCTCCTATCAGCGATACCACCATCATGGCGAGTGCAGGAGCGGAATGCAAGCATGTACATCATGTATCATCACAGTTGCCTTACGCCCTGACTGTGGCCTGTGTGAGTTTCTTCACCTTCATTGTGGCGGGATTCACTCATACGCTGGGTATGGTAACAAGTGCCATCATTTCGTGGATATTCGGTGTTGCCATGCTTGGTTTTGCTTTATTTTATTTAAATAAGCGCCAAAAAGTTAAATAGTTCTTAATTTATTTGTATATTTGAAATATTTTCAATATCTTTGCATAAGAAAAGTTGCACTCGGCAATTTGAAAGCAAGCTTTCATTGCGCTCGTTTGCATTTTCTTTGCAAAAGAATTTAATAAAGAACATATAAACATTATAAAAAGTAGACATTATGAAGGAATTAAAAGGAACAAAGACAGAGAAGAACCTCCAGGAGGCATTCGCTGGTGAGTCACAGGCTCGTAACAAATATACCTATTTTGCAAGCAAGGCAAAGAAGGACGGTTTTGTACAGATAGCTAATATCTTTGAGGAGACAGCTGCTAACGAGAAGGAGCACGCTAAGTTGTGGTTCAAGTATCTGGAGGGCGGTGCTATCCAGGATACAGAGAAGAACCTGGAGGCTGCTGCGAATGGTGAGCACGATGAGTGGACCGATATGTATCCACGCATGGCAAAGGAGGCTCGCGAAGAAGGTTTCGAGGAGATTGCAGCTAAGTTTGAGATGGTTGCTGAAATCGAGAAGCACCACGAGGAGCGTTATCGCAAGCTCTTGAAGAACGTACAGGACAAGCTCGTCTTCTCTCGTGACGGCGACTGCATCTGGCAGTGCTCTAACTGCGGACATATCGTAGTAGGCAAGAAGGCTCCTGAGGTTTGCCCAGTCTGCAACCACCCACAGAGCTACTTCCAGATTGAAGCACAGAATTACTAATTCTTGCTTGGGGCGGATTTGTCAAATTCGCCGGAACGACTAGCGAAAGAAACGCATAGCGAGATATATACTAAAAGAAAGCCAGCAAGGGAAATTCCTGCTGGCTTTTATTTTATTCATGATTGAATAGCCACCCTAAAAAGCTAGAGTCATGATTATTGTTTAATTATCCCAGACACTTAATCCTGGTCTTTTATTTGACTGGAATTCATAATCATTTTCTATCACATCACTGTTATTCAAATTTTCAGATGGACTAGCAGCGAGGATTAACTCATTAGAGATGTTCATAACATCCATATTTGGCTTGATATAATTTTTCTTGTTCATAATGATAATTGTTTTAAAAGGTTGATTTACTTATTTACATATTTCTTTCCGTTCTTGATTACTACGCCCTTGTAGCTTTAACTTTTAAATTGTTTATATTTAGGATTTTAATTACTTTCTGGTGCAAAATTAAGCAATTATTCAATACGATGCAAATTTATTTGATGGAAATACCTTTTTGAAACATCTTTATAATCGTTTCGAACACTTTTTCTTCTGTAAATACTTGGTTTTGTGGTTTTTAAGTCTTAATTTTGCAGCGCTAATCAAAACATTATAATTATGAGAAGAAAATTACTACAATGGGCACTTGCCATGATTGCAGCAGCCCTGCCAGCTATACCATCTCTGGCACAAATACCTGATGGCTATTACGACTCTCTGAAAGGCAAGAAGGGAGCCGAACTGAAATACGCAATACACGATATCATCAAAACAGCTAAAGTGTATGGCTATGGAAGCGGTAAAGGAAAAACATGGTGGGGATTCTGGGATACAGACCGGGATGAAAACGGATACTATATCGACCGATACTCTGCCCAGAACGAATGGGAGAAAGCAACCTCTCAAGGTACACCTGGAGCAGACATGAACATAGAACACTCTTTCCCTAAAAGCTGGTGGGGAGGAGCAAGCAACCAGGCATATAAAGATCTCTACAACCTGATGCCATGCAAAGCCAGAATCAATTCTACCAAAAGCAACTTCCCTATGGGAAAGGTGGAAAGTGGCGATAAAGGCAATGGTTGGACCAAAGTGGGCAGAGGCAGCGACGGAAAAATGTATTGGGAGCCTGCTGATATGTGGAAGGGCGACTTTGCCCGTGGCTACATGTATATGGCTACCACCTACCAGCACTTCAACTGGACCGGAACCCAAGCCCTGCAGATTCTGCAGAAGGGCAACTACCCAACACTGCAGAAATGGGCTTACACCTTATATATACAATGGGCTAAAGGTGACATGCCTGATAAATTGGAAATCCGACGTAATGAAGAGGTATTCAAGATTCAAGGCAACCGCAACCCATACATCGACTTCCCTAACCTGATGGAATATGTATGGGGCGACAGCATCGACTATGCTTTCGATCCTGCCAAGACCCTGAAGGCAACAGAGTACAAGGGCGGAACTGGTGGAGAAGGTGATGGCGGAACCATCGACCCAACCCCTAATCCGGAAAAGCCTTCGGTAGAAACACTGATGAACGAAGACTTTACCAAGGGTAAAGGTGGCTGCACGGAAACTATCAACAGAAACGAAAGTGGCTACAAGAATATATGGATGCAGACTTCACAATATGGTTGGAAGGCTTCAGCCTATACAGCAAGCAACAAGAAGAACCATGCCGCAGATGCCCTCCTCTCAACACCGGAGATAGACCTTACGGAATATAACAATGCAACACTGACTATCAATCAGGCTGTCAACTTCGTCAAAGGTAAGGGACACGAATACCTGTCAATAGAAGCATTGGTTACCAACCCGGAAACCGGCGAAACTGAGACATCATTACTCGATGATTTCGTGGTACCACAAAAAGATTCGTGGGAGTTTAATGATTATAATCTCGATTTGTCACAGTATTGTGGAAGCAAGTTACAACTCCGTTTCCGCTACACCAGCGATGAAACCATCTGCTGTACCTGGGAAATCAAGAAGATGTCGGTAAAGGGAACCAAACCTGTGGGAACAGGCATCAACCAGACACAGATATCAACTTCTACCGATATCGACTTCAGTCTGCCATATCAGGTATACACCATTGATGGAAAGAAGATCAGCCTCAGCAACGGCTATAAGGGAATCTTAATCATCAAACAAGGTAAGAATGCTAAGAAAATCGTGAAATAACAGAAATCATTAAGCCCATCTTGCATCGCCTGATACAAGATGGGCTTATTCTTTATGATTTAGCTTGAACCATTTCCAACAAGATTTCTATCAATCTAGGAACACCATACTGTTCTATCTCGTCCTCTTTCACCCAGATATAATCATCAGGGAGCAGGGGGCGGGTTTCTGTTTCCTGCAGATAGAAGTCGGCAAGGAGGATGCGATGGGTAAGTACATGCTTCACATCCTTAGCCAGGAGAAGAGGATTATGGACAAAGGCAGGCAGTTGCAAAGCATCTGATGCGTTATATGGTTCCCACAATCCTTGCCAGATATCACCCTCGCCGCGACGGTGGATAGCCACATCGCCTTTACACCTTATATATATATAGGAGAGATGGCGCGTTTTCACCTTCAGTGTCTTGTTCTTCACCGGCAACTCCTCTACCCTTCCTGTTCTCAAAGCCTCACAGGTTTCGGCAAGCGGACAGACAAGACATTTTGGAGATTGAGGAGTGCACTGAATAGCTCCGAAATCCATCATGCCCTGGTTATAGGCAGCAACAGGCGATAATGCTGTATCAGAAAGTTGCTGAGCAGACGAAGCAGGCAAGAGCGATTGCGCCAACGCAGCAAACTCTTTTTTCCCCTGCGTTGAGTTGATAGGAGTATCTATTCCGAAGTAACGTGAAAGAACCCGGTACACATTGCCATCTACTACTGCCGCCGGAATATCAAAGGCAAAAGAACCGATGGCTGCTGCAGTATAATCGCCCACCCCTTTCAGGGCTTTGATACCTTCAAGCGTATCAGGGAAATGACCGAGCTCCACAATCTGTTTGGCAGCAGTATGAAGGTTGCGGGCTCGCGAGTAATACCCCAATCCCTGCCAGAGTTTCAAGACATCATCCTCGCTGGCAGCAGCCAAGTCTTCAACCTTGGGATAGGTCTTCATGAACCGCTCCCAATATTCCCACCCCTGTGCGATGCGGGTTTGCTGAAGGATGATTTCGCTCAGCCAGATGGCATAAGGATCCTTGGTTTCACGCCAAGGCAAATCCCTACCATACTCACGAAACCAATGGATAATGACAGCCGAAAAACTATTCATAAAATTCAATGTTCAAAGTAATTACTGTTCCGGATATTGCTCGTAAATCTTCAGACCGAACTCATTCGCCAAGGCATAGGCATGCTCCATGATATCGGCGAGAATGTGCTCATAATTCACCCATACCTTATCCTTGATGAAGAAATAGAACTCGATAGGGAGACCGCATTGCGTGGCTTCCATGTGGCGCACCATCAATGTGAGATCGGTATTGACCTCCGGACGCTGGCGCAGATACTTCTCCATGAATTTACGGTAAAGCTGAAGATTGGTAGGGGCAAGGGCTGCAGGATTCTTTAAATCCTCAATATCCTTCCCTTCTTGTATATCTTTATCTATCGCCTTCTGCAATGACTCCTTCAACTTAAACGAATCTTCGGTGGCGAAATGCTTGGCAAGCAGATTACGTTTTAATGTCTCATCCACCAGACGGACACTACGGAAATCGAAGTAAACCACGCGCTTCACTCTTCGTCCACCACTCTTCTGCATACCAATCCAGTTCTGGAACGAACCATTCACCAGGGTAGTAGGCGAAATAGTAACAATGGTGTTATCAAAGTTGCGCACCTTCACGGTCGTGAGTGACATATCCTCAACGATACCATTGGCATCCACCGACTTCACCGTAATCCAGTCGCCCTTATGCAACATATCATTGCTGGTAAGACGCACACCAGCCGCCAATCCCGTGATGGTATCCTTGAAGACCAGCATCAGGACAGCCGAGGTAGCACCCAAACCGGCAAAGAGGGTCATCGGGTTCTTGTCCAACAGGATGGCAACCACCACTACAGCAGCCACGAAGAGCATCAATACCCTGAGAACACCGCAGAAAGTATGGAAATACTGCTGAGCCGACGAGCGTCGTTCCTGAGAATCCTCCAATCCTTTGAAAGACCCGATGAAGACCAGAACCGTACGCACCGACATCACCACGATATAGATGCCCGTAGCCCGCTCCAATATCTCCTTGAATATCGGATACTCCAGATAAATCAGCGGCATGAGCGACCATATCACCACAGCCGGCACAATATGGCAAGCCGAGGTGAGCACCTTCTTGTTCAGCAGCACATCATCCCAAGTGATGTCCGTCTTATCAGTAATCTTACTGATGAGCGGAACCAGTATCTTGCGACAAAGAAAATCGCTCAGCATCGCCAAGAGGATGGCAGTAATGGTGAGCAAGATATGGCGCAGCATCGGCACGAAATCATCGGTGACTCCTGCCCATGTTATCATTTCATCTACAAACTTACGAATTTCCTCCATAAAACTATTAACTATCAACTATAAACTATCAACTAACGCTCACGGTTGGCAGAGCAAAGTACATACTTTATCTGCAAAGTGTCTGGCATTATTGCCATGCATGATACCATTGTTGATGATGGCGAAACAGAGCTCATGACCATTGGCTGCGGTACAGTAACCCGCCAATGAGATGATGCCCGTCAGCGTACCCGTCTTTGCTTTCACATTGCCATGCACAAAACTGTTCTTCATACGCTTCTTCAACGTACCGTCAACTCCACCGATAGGCAGCGAATGCTTCAGATGGTCCATGATGTTGCCGTTGAGATAAGCATAACGCAACAACTTCACCTCCAGTTCGGCACTGAGATAATTATAGAGCGAAAGTCCCGAGCCGTCAGCCAGTTTATATCTTGCCGGATCGAGTCCTATCTTACGGATAAGCTGTCTTTCCACATTCCGGGCACTCTTGGCACTCGCCCATTTATTGCCCGTAGAAGCCGCAATCTGATAATACATGCTCTCGGCATAGAGATTATCACTCTCCTTCATCATCTTGTGCAGAATCTGATCCATCGTATGGAATCGGGTACAGACCGTAAAGGCACTCGCAGGGCAAGTCTTCTCTGAAGCCCCGAAGCAGGAATATTCGATGCCTTCCTCACGGAGCTTGGCAAGAAACTTATCCATAAAGATGTCCTTGCGCTGGAATACCAGTGGCGAAAGCACCGGATTATCATCATCCCAGCACCAGCCTTCACCCAACAAATCAGCATCCTTCAAAGAGCGGTCGGCATAGATGCTGCCACGGATGGTGTCAACACCCATATCCTTCAGACTATTGACAAATGCCGACATATCATCGCTGTTGAAACGGGGATCCATACCGCCTATACAATAGACATTACCCGTCAACACCCCATTCTCAATGGTACCGGTATATTTCAGAGTGGTTTTAAACTGGTAAGAACCGCCCAACTTATCGAGCGCTGTAATGGCAGTCAGGAGCTTCATCGTACTTGCCGGACGCATCAGCTGTCGTTCATTTCTCTGATAGATACAAGAGTCAGCAGACAGGTCCCAGACCATCAGTCCTACCTGTGATGTTTCGAACATCTTGCTTTCAAGGAGTTTATCAATACCCACCTTCACCGATTCGGGCCAAGGCAATTTCTGAGTCAGCGTATCCGCTGCCAGGGAGTCAACGAGTGTAGAGTCGGAAACATCCTCCTCATCAACCGTTTCTATTCCCTCATCTTCAATCACATTCTGGGCCTGCACCGGTACGGATAGCCATACCATCATCAGACCCAACATCATATATATTATCTTTTTCATCACAATCAGTTCACCTGAACTTAAAAGAAATTATTTATTCTTGATTCTCTCCATAAATGCCTCTTCATTATCCGGCTGAACGGTCACAATGTTCTTATGCCCGTATTCGATGACCACACAATGGTCTAATCCGAAGAAAGTCTTGGCGATGTGTACATCAATGACATCACATAGCGGCACATTTCTGTTGGAAGAGAACCTGCCCTCATTGATGATGAGATATTCCATTTCCTCATCCAGGTCTATCGGTTTTACCATCTTGAAGGTATAGGTTGTATTCAGTATGCGCTCTATCATGCCCACGATGATGATAGCCACAAAGATGCCGATGATAGCCAGTTTGACCCAGAAGAAATAGAGAGCCAGGATTGCGAACACCGCCACACCGATACGTGCCGTCAGCGTAAAGCGCTTATGAAAACTTCTATCTGCCATAACTTTGATTTATTACCTTATATTATTGTCGTTTTTACGACCTTTTGATAGTCTAAAAGACTATATAACCTTAAATTTCGCTGCAAAATTACAAAAAATCCCTCTCTTATTACTCATTTTAAAGATTAATTATTACTTTTGCAACGAATTAAGAATTAATTCTGAGAGAATGGGGCTGTTTTATAGATAAAAACACCCGTTCTTAATATTGAAATTAGATAAGAATAAACTCAATGGTTTATAAGTATGATTTTCTGATTATCGGCTCAGGAGTTGCCGGTATGAGTTACGCCCTGAAAGTAGCCAGAGCGCATAAAGGTAAGGTGTGTATGATTTGCAAAACCTCTCTCGACGAGGCTAACACGTCATTCGCACAAGGTGGTGTGGCGTCAGTTACCAACTTGGAAGTGGATAACTTCGACAAGCACATACAGGATACAATGATTGCTGGTGATTATATCAGCGATTATAAAGCAGTGAAGCAGGTTGTCACCATGGCACCGGAGCAGATCAAGGAGCTCGTGCAGTGGGGCGTCAACTTCGATAAGCAGCAGGACGGCAAGTTCGACCTACACCGTGAGGGCGGTCACAGCGAGTTCCGCATCCTTCATCATGCAGATGATACGGGTGCAGAAATCCAGCGCGGTCTGATGGAGGCTGTGCGCAACTGTCCGGATATCGATATCAAGGAAAATCATTTCGCCGTGGAGATTATCACTCAGCACCACTTGGGTGCCCGTGTTACTCGCCGCACTCCTTATATCAACTGTTATGGTGCATACGTATTGAATCCTGATACCCAGAAGGTGGATACCTATCTGAGCAAAGTTACCGTGATGTGTACCGGCGGATGTGGTGCCGTTTATCAGACTACCACCAACCCTGTCATCGCTACGGGCGATGGTGAGGCGATGGTTTACCGTGCCAAGGGTACCGTGGCCGACATGGAGTTCGTTCAGTTCCATCCAACCGCTCTTTATCATCCGGGCGAGACTCATCCTGCCTTCCTCATCACCGAGGCTATGCGTGGTTATGGCGGCATCTTGCGTCTGCCTAACGGCGAGAGTTTCATGGAGAAATATGATAAGCGATTGAGTCTGGCTCCTCGTGACATCGTGGCTCGTGCCATCGATAAGGAGATGAAGATTCACGGATTGGATCATGTCTGTCTCGATGTAACCCATAAGAATCCAGAGGAGACCAAGCGTCACTTCCCTAATATCTACGCCAAGTGTCTGAGTATCGGCATCGACATTACCAAGGAGTATATCCCTGTTCGTCCTGCCGCTCACTATATGTGTGGTGGTATCAAGGTAGATTTGAACGGCTGTTCAAGCATCAACCGTCTCTATGCCCTGGGCGAGTGTTCATGCACCGGTCTGCATGGCGGTAACCGTCTTGCCAGCAACTCGCTCATCGAGGCTGTGGTTTATGCCGAGACTGCTGCCAAGCACAGTATTGAACATGTAGATGAATACGACTTCAACGAGAAGGTACCAGCATGGAACGATGAAGGTACTTTGACCAACGAAGAGAAGGTGCTGATTACACAGAGCGTGAAAGAGGTGGGCGAATGCATGAGCAACTATGTAGGTATCGTGCGCAGCGATCTCCGTCTGAAGCGAGCATGGGACCGTCTCGATCTTCTCTACGAAGAGACAGAAAACCTCTTCAAGCGTGTAAAGGTAAGCAAGGAACTCTGCGAGCTCCGCAACATGATTAACGTGGGTTATCTCATCACCCGCATGGCGATAGAACGCAAGGAGAGCCGTGGTCTCCACTATACCATCGACTATCCTGTTCATGCTTACGACAAGGAGTAATCAAGAATTATCAGAATATTAAAAAGCTCGGATGCTTGTGATGCATCCGAGCTTTTTTTATTTTCAAGAATTTGAGAATTAGAGAATTTTTCTTTCTACCTATTGGTTCTGGTGAATTTTCTTTTTATCTCGTCAGCGAGAACTTGATGCTCAGGCCGAAATCCTGTGTGGTGGTAGGATAACTGCTGCTTGACAGGAGCGGGGTGTTGGTCTGACGGTCATAATAGAAACTCATGGTAAGGAGTTTGCTGAAGGTATAATCGGCAGAGAAACTCAGTTTCAGAGCATTGTTGCCGCTGCTGGCACTGCTTACCATTGAGGCTATATCACGAACGATGGCTGCCTGCTTACGGAAACTGAAGTCAAGACGAAGATTCAGGTCATGGTTGGTACCATTCTGAACCGTCTTGGTGGTTGACGCATTCTTGTTGGCTGCATTCTTGTTGCCGCCCTTCGACTTGGAACGGGAGGCCTTGGCGCCCCAGCCGAAAACATCGAAGTTGTTGATGCGGTAACCCATACCGATTACCCAGTCCTTACTCAATGCCTCGTTCAGCTGCACACTCGTCATACTGAGGTTCAACACACGGGTCTGGCGATATTCTGCCTTCACCGTCATATTATTGTTGAATGTGACATCCATACCCAATAATGGCGAGAACGACTCGTTGATACTTACCTGCGAGATGTTGAACATGCTGCTTGGCGACGGATTGCCCGTAGTGGCATCATTCACGAAGCCGAGACCGTTCATATACTCCTGGAAGGTGCTGTAACTGTTGTAGCTGCCAACCGCAAAGACACTTTTGTAAGAGTGGTTGATGTTGACACTCTTGAAGTGCTCGTTGAACCAAGGCAGACGTCCCAGTCCGCTGTAACGGATGGTCCAGTTTGGCAACATCCGACTCAATGCCGGGAATACCGAGAGCGAATTGCCACCCATCGAGGTATAAGCCTTGAGGAAGGCAGGAATCATGACATCGCTGCTATACTGGTTGACCGGCGTGCGAGAAGCATCAAACTTGCCGCCAGCCAGAGCCGAACCAGTCGGATAAACGGTACCTGCATACTGAGCCTCTACCCTATCTCTGAAACCAGCCAGCGAGTTGACAAACTTCTCGAAGGTCTTGCTGCGATACCCCGAATTGGCATTACCCATTCCCTCGAAAGCCGAACCCAGCGAGATGGTAGTCATCTGGAAGGCTCCACTCTGGGTGGTTGGCGTTCCTTCATACATATACTGTATGCTCTTCTGCGTGGTCTTGGTGCGTGTGGCTGAGAGATCAATCTTGAAATCCTTGACAGGCTCCAGGGTGGCACGCAACGTAAGATTATCCGTTCTGCTGGTAGTAGCAGGTGTTGCGATACTGTCGTTGCAGAGCAGCCAGTCGTTGTTTCTAGCCTTCTCGATATAATCGTCGCCAACCATACCGAAGGCGAAGTCAAGACCCGGTGCCATCTGTCCCACCTTCTTCTGTCCGAAGGCATCACCCACACTAGGCAAGAAGCCCGGCAGGGTGAGCTGATAGCTGCTGCGATAGTTGATGCTTACGTTGCGCACCATCATTGCAAGACGACTAGCCAACTGCAATCCCTTATACCATTTCTTATCATCAAGCGGTTCCTTAGCCAGTACGGAGAGTTTCACCTTCATGGCAGTATCTACCTTTGAGATGATTCTGATCTGGTTATTATCCACCTTTTTATATTTAAGCGGGAACACTTTGCCGTCTTCCGTCTTGGCATTCACAATCAGTCGCTTGGTATTCTTGCCGTGGCGTATCTTGAATGTTGTATCAGGCAGGAGGGTGATTTCCCGTTCGAAGGCACGCTTGTTCTTAGGCAGCGCCTTCTTCGGATCAGCCGCCTGTTCCTTTGCTTCCTGCTTCTTTTTCTTTTTTTCCTGCTTCTTGCGCTGCATCTGTGCCCTACTCTGGGTACGGTCAAACTTATCGTTTACCTTCTTCAGGAAAGGCACATGGTTGTAGAGTTTCACCAAGTTAAAGTTACCATTCAATGTCAGTTCGCGCTGGGTATTGATGGTGTTTCCATACGAGTTGCCCTCCTCATCCTCTGTACCGCGCTCCCAAGAATAGTTGGCATTGTAAGAGACATCGCTGTTCACCCAGTCGAAGACAGGCAGCAGATTGAGAGGCACCTTGTAGGATGCCTGGAAATTCTGACTGTAGTCGAGCGGTGCACCCCAGTGGCGGATGCTGGTCCATACGGAATCCTTCCAGGCATGATACTGGTCGGCATAAAGATCCTTGTTGACCGGTGTATATGGTTCCTCTATCTGTGCATGGGTAGCACTCTGGAAGTTCATGTGCAGGTTCTTGGTCAGATCCCAGTTGATGGAGAACTCACGGTTCCAGAGGAACTGCTCACTAAAGGTGAGCGGCAACTTGGAGTCTACTCCGGCAGCTCCACTCATCAGGGTTTCCATATCGCGCTCCTGCAACTCGTAGTAGTCGCGCGTCATCTCGGTATTGAAGGCTATGTTCTGCGGCAGCCAGTTCAGTCCGAAACGTTTCAGAATGTCGAGCCACTTACTCTTGTTCTTCAGTCCCTTGAATGGTTCCCATGCCTTATAAACCGGGCTCCACGAATAATCCAAGGCTCCGCGCCAGTTGTCCTTGCGCTCGTACATCGTCGTTTCACCCGTAGTATACTGATGCTGATGACTGTAGGTGAATGAGAAGTTGGCTGGATCGTATGGCATCGGATGACGCTTGGTAGCGATACCCACCCGGGCATTCGAGATGGAGAAGTTGGTCTGCGTAATCTTGGTGGCAGCGATATTCTCGATAGAATCGCGCTCATGCTTGGATCCGGCAGCATCGAGGGCATCCTTCAACTCCATATCGGTATCCAGCGGATTATACTTAGGAGTGGTCTTCTCCTTGGTAACACTATAATATAAAGGTATGCTCACCTTCGCCTTGTCAGGGAAGAACTTACCCATTTCGAGCGATGTGGTCACACTGTAGGTACCGTAATTATCGGTAGTGCGACTTGCCACGCCATCTTCCAGACCGCCGAATCCCTCGCTGATGTATCTGCCGGTGGCATTCACGCTACCCAAATCGGAGAGTTGTACGTTCAGGTTGGCATTGGCTGCCCAACCACCCGAATTATTATGTTCCTTGAGTCGGAGTTCGTTTATCCATACCTCACCACTCTTGATGACGGCAGAATTGTTTCTCACACCCAGCATCATGGTCTTCACCTCGCCGAGACTCGGATTACCCACGATGGTAATCTTGTTCTGCGGATGTTCTGCATCCATCATGGAATAAGGAGCGAGATAAGAAGCCACCCCCTGTGCCTTCGCCTTGTTGCGGTTTTTCTTCAATGCCGTAAAGACGCTCAGTGGCACATCGAGCATATTCTCCTCAGGCCATACCGCCTTACAGTCGGCAAGCACATAGCGGTTGTAGTTGGAGCGTGGCTCGGTGAGTTTCAGCGGGATTTCATACTCGTAGTAATTGTTCTTGTAATCACTACCCAGACGGATGAAGACTGAGAGATCACCATCCTGCAGACGGGTGGTATTCTGCTCCAATGCATTGGCATGGGCAAACATCTGGATGCGCTTGTACTGGCGCAGATCAAGGGTAGAATTCTTGTAAACCGCCTTCGCCTCGCCTGTGCTCATATTCTTGACCACCAGACTCAACGCCTGCTCGTTCGCCTCAACCAACTGAGGCTGACTAGGATCCTGTTCGCGCTTGATACCCGGAGGCAATACATAGTTGACCGGTGTCTTCTCGCCGTTCTCTTCCAGACTCACGCTGCTTGCGTCGAGGGTTCCGCCACTGGCTGCACTAAGCGGCTGGTCATAGGTATGCCACTTGCCCATCACGAGGTCGAAGGTACCGAAACGCAGCACGATAGGTTTCTTGAAACCGGTGAGGAACATACGCATGAAGCGGATGCTAGAGAAATCGTTGATGTTGCCCTGACGGCTCTCAAACTCATCGATAGGTATGCGGAACTGATACCAGGTAACGGTAGACTTGGTATTATCACGCCAGGTCTGGCTGTATTCACGCTTATCTACGATATGATTGTTACCCACCACGAGATCTTCCGGACGGATGCTGACACGATACTGGAAGTATTTCTCATATTCGTTGAGGGTATAATCCTGGTTGATATCCTCGACATCCGGCGTTGACTTATAAGAAGTATCATAGCTCTCAGAACGGCTGTCGCTGTCAGGCGAGTTGCCCTGAGGATTGTTGATATACTTATATCGCTGCAAGATAGGAGCACGCATCTCATCCCAGTCGGAACCGCGGAAATAGTGGTAGTCATCACGTGCCGGATCGGCAAAGATGCTGTCGAACACCGCCTGGTTCACCTTGCCCTGAATCTGGTCGAGATAAGCACTCTTGTAGAATTCCTGCTCCTCGGCATCAGTCAGTCCGTTGAAGCCCACATCCTGCAAGGCTCTGCTGCCACTGGTGGTGGCAAAGGCATAGGTCACGGTGCTCTGGGTAGGAATCTTACCCCACTGGGTATAGGTGTAGCTCTTGCTGCCATCTACCGGCATGCCACTCTCATAGAATTTCTTGCCATCACGCAGGATATCCTCGCTCACCTCGCCCAGGTTGATGTAGAAATCGCCACCATAATCGGCAGCATCAGCCTCTTCGCGGGAATAGATGAACGGATCGAGCATCCAGAACTCGATGTATTCGATGTTTGCCTGCTCGAAATCGTTGGTATCCAGCTTACGCATCATTCCGCCCCAGTTGCGCTGCGGATTCTGCAGGGTTCCGTCAGCCTGCAAATCTGTTACATTGAAGTTGTATGGTCCCGGCTCGCTTGGATAGTAAGCCAGATTGAGTACATTCAGGGTATTGGTAGCGCCCTGATAACTGCTCTGGTCGCGCAATGGGAAGAGTTCCTTGGTATAGACCTCGCGAACATAATGGTTACTCAACTGCTTGAGGTCGCCCTTGATATGTCCCGGAGTGAGCGAACTTCCACGGCGGGTGAACAGCGGATCGATGGTATACCAAGCTAGGAGCGAACGGTGGAAACCGCTGCTCAGACCGGTCTTATCGCTGTAATCGTCCTTGAAATTGAGCGAAGGCACACTGGATATAAACCAGGAGGTAGGAGTCGTTACATCAATGGTAGTCTTCGTACCCTCGAAGTCATCGATATAAGATGCATTGTCCTGTGTGCCACCTGCCTCACCGGCAATGAGCTGGGCAAATTCTCCTGTAAAGGATATCTGCGATGGCTGGGTAAGATGCAGGAATGGTATCTTGTCAAGCACATTGGTGAGCCACTGACTCTCCTTGCGCCAGTTGAGATTGATGCCCCAAAGGGTGTTCTTCAGCGGTTCGGAGCCCATGGATACCTTGGTGGTAAGCGCCTGTTCGGAGAGGTGCTGGATAGTACCGCTCAACTGGAAGTTCTTGGTAAAATCATACTCCCAGTTCAGTCCGAACATCGTTTTTCGGGTTTGTCCGAAATCGGTATTACTCTCCAGAGAAACGTTGACAGCCGTACCGGCATCGATGATGCTCTGGTTCAGGATGGTCACCTCACCGGCACTGTAATCTACCGAATAGTCGGTGCCCTCTTTCAGGGTGATACCGCCTGCCGTAACGACCACCGAGCCCTGTGGCACATTGTAGGCATCAAGCGAGATGACATTGGCTGCAGAGCCCTTGAACTGTCCCACAATCTGATACTTGTTCTTTTCGGCTATCTGCTTGGCTACGGTCTTCGTACTGTCATAGAGTTCGGTAAAGGCATACTTTTCTGCCTTGTCGGCAGCCACGCCCCGCTTGACCAGATAATCACGCATATAACTGCCGAAAGGCTCTACCTTCGGAATGAACACGCGTCCATTAGAGATGGTATAGCCTTCTACATAATCGAAATATCCATTGCTGTGTGCCTTGTTGTTGTTATCCAGACGGTCGGCGCCCAGCACACGGATGATAGGCTGCTCCTTCACTTGCTGCTCAGGGATATAACTGAGATATACGCCGGTGGTATCGCTCTGGTATTTTACATCCAGGCGGAACTTCTCCTTCTCTACAGTAGAAGCCAGATAATAAACGTTCTTCATCATCAGCCCCCAGTTGCCCTGTCGCGGATTATTGCTGGTATTCTTGAGCGATTTCACGAAGAGTGCCTGCTTGGTATCGCTGAGATCGGATGCAAACTCGCCCACCTGATAGGTAACGCCTCCCGATGTATACTCATAGGCTACGGCAAGTACCTGGTCGGTCTGCAGACTGGTTTTCAATGAGATATAACCCAAGGCGGTATTGACCGTATACTCAGAAGAATTGAGCAGACGGGCACTCTCCAGTTTCTCATAATCGGCTCCGCCAACCAGTCCGCCTCCATCGAGAGTGGTTGCAGCCTGGTCGATGTCACGGGCAGCAGCATACTGACCTGTCATCGCCGCATACTCTGTATTCGCCTGGTTAGAAGGCACCTGTCCGCTCGCCGCCCACATCGGGTTGCTCAGTTTCTGGTTCTCGCCCAGGTCGGTCAGGGCTACGATGTTTCGGGTATTGGTGGTATTGCCGGTTTTGTTGGTAACCCACACCTCCACACGGTTGATGGTGATGCCCGTGGTGAGATTAGGAAGTTTCTGCATCCAGGCATCATAATGGCTTCTGAAATACTGGGAGAGGAAGAAGTGGCGGTTCTCCTCATAATCGGCTACATTCAGTTCGAAAGGGGTAAGCTGCACACCGCCCCTGGTAGATACGCTCTTCGATGCACTCTTCTTCTGCGAAGCTACCATCTGCAGCTTGAGTTTGCCAAACTGCATATCGGTTCTAACACCAAACAGACTGCTGGCGCCTTTGATGAGCGAAGAGTTGGAAGGGAAGGAGACGTTGCCCGCCTCAACGAGTTTGATGATTTCATCTTCCTTGCCGTCGTACTTCAGTTTCATGTTCTGTGCATCGAAATCGAAGGTGGCATCGGTGTTGTAATTCAGGTTCATGTTCACCTTATCGCCCACCTTTCCGTTGACGTTGAGGTTGATTTTCTCATCAAAATCCATCATCGTCGTCTTACGGTTGCGGATAGGCAGCGAAGGATTGTCGATGTTTTTCTTGTTGATACCGAACTTGAGTTCGGCAGAACCCTGAGTCTTCACTCTGATGCCACCAGGACCGAAGATTTTCTCGGCAGGTCCCAAGTCGAAGTGCATATCTGAGAAATCGAACTTCTCCTTGCCTTTTGCCTGGAAGATTTCATCGTTCTGCTTGCGGAAGTAGCTGTTGCGCTGCTGCTGTTCAGTCCATGCAAGATACTCTTTCGGAGTGAGCATGATAGGAGCCGAAAGCCAGGTTGAGCCCATGCGGTTGCCGATGATATAGCGGTCGAGGGTATCGTTGTAGACTACCTGATATTGCAGATTATCAGGACGTTTTAGGTCGAGCGGACTCTGATAGAGGTCGCTCAGGGAGTAAGGTTGGGTGCGCTGAATCTGCCAGCGGGTATGCAGCAGCGAATCGGGAATGGTATCTTCATCGAGCTGTACGGGCTGGGCTGTGCTGGTATGGGTTTTCTTTTTATCGTCCTGAAGTTGAGGCAAAGCTATCGCATAGCCGAAGGTTGCCACCATCAGCCAAACCAATAGAAAAGATATGAATCTTTGCTTCTGTTTCATCGACAAAAAACTCCTAACTTATTTGATTTGCTTCAATGCCAGTTTCACAACCTGTTCTACCGGGAGATCAGGCTGTGCCTTGAGGATATCTACTACTACCTTGGCAGATGGTGCCGGCGAGAAGCCGAGCATGGTGAGGGCGCTTACCGCCTCATCCTTTACGTCATTGTTTACCATCACCACATTGCCTCCGCTGGCTGGCAGTTCGTCAGCAATGCCGAGGCTCACGATTTTATCTTTCAGGTCGATGATGATTCGCTGTGCTGTCTTCAGTCCGATACCCTTCACGGTTTTCAGCACCTTGTCGTTACCAGTAGAGATGATTTCGCAGAGTTCGCGTGGCGAGAGTGAAGAGAGAATCATACGGGCTGTATTTCCGCCTACTCCTGAAACGGTGATGAGGAGGCGGTAGAGTTCACGTTCCTGTTTGGTAGCAAAGCCGAAAAGGGTAAAAGAGTCATCTCTTCCACCAGCCACCAGCACTTCGTGAACATAGAGTTTCACTTCCTGTTTGCCCTGAATGGCAGTATATGTATTGAGCGATATATTGAGTCCGTAGCCCACCCCCGCAGTCTCAACAACAGCCAGCGCAGGTGTCAGCTCTGTCAGATCGCCATGAATATATTCTATCATTTTCTTTTTCTCCTAATTAAATTAATATATTAATAACGTGCAAAGGGCGGGATTATTGTAATAGAGTTCCATAAAATTACGTCCCGACGTAGTGCAAAGCGCATCGGGAGGTATTGGAAAGAGGATGAATGATGTTTCGCAACAAAATAGCGAAACTGTAAGGTTCTTGCTACGGATACTTTACAAATCTCTGCTTATTCATATCTAAGAAACTATGATTTTACTACTTTTAATAAAGAGTGAAGAATTCACTGTAACTCTAACATCGATAAATGCTCGCAAATTCAAGTCTACGAATTTTTTCTTTTAAAAAGTTTGTCGATTACAAAAAAATCCTTATATTTGCAGCCAAATAGCATAATATCGGGAGCATACTATAGCTGCCAGGCAAATAATTATGCAGATATGAAAGTCTGCATAAACACCTATTTCGTGAATACGAACAGAAATATTTCATTAAAATTTAAAAAGATACTCGATATGTATAACAAAATTATCTTCATTATGATGTTATTACTTATGATTTCGTGCAATTCGAAGCAGAAACGAAATCATAAAAACTCAATAGAGATTAAAGAACAATTAGGACAATCGTCTTATCCTTTTATAAAAAGTATGGAGTATCATGCCTATATACAAGATAATGAGGCTATCCCTGTTATAGATATCCAAATCACTGAAAAAGGAAACTTCTCTATCTTTGTAAAATACCAAACTAATAAAAAATATTCGAAACTTAGTTATAAAGAGACTTTGGATTTTTTGTCCACCGTCATAGAAAAACAAAATAAAGAAAATATTCCCCTCTCTAGGCTTCAACAAATATTTATAAGAACAGAAATGTGGAATGAAAATTCCATCTATACTTCTATGGAGGAATACAGGAACATAAACATTCCACATGGCGAATATTTTAACAAAAAAGCGAAGGAAAGCCGTATAGTTTCAGACATCACAAAAATACTATCCAGATATAACTTAAAGATCGGAAGTCTCTCATACGAAGGTCTGCTACCGCTAGACGGAAAAGTCATTAAAGAAATAAATAAAAATATAGAATTAAATACGTCAGAAGCTTACCTTACAGGGAATTTAGTTTTAGATATTGCAAACCAATAGTTATGAAAATCAAGAATTTAGAAGAAGCATTAATCTGTTTTAAAGAAAATGCAATCATTCATGGGGAATGTACGCAAAATGGTGACAACAAACGTGGTAACAAAAGCCACAAAAATATAATAAATGCCATCAAGTACATTTCTGCAGAACATAAATATGAAATTTTAGAACCTCTTTTGGAAGATAACAATCTTTCTGTAAGAATATGGGCAGCTTATGCACTATTGCACGTTAATACTCCAAAAGCAGTAAAAGCATTGAAAGAAATTTTTAAGAATGACAGTGGAATTATGGGGTTCAATGCAGAAATGACATTAGATGAATTCAAGAAAGGCAACATTTAACCTGCATATTTCATTCTCACCTAATTATACAAGTGCAAAGATTTGCCAGAAATTACGTCCCGACGTAGCATGTCATACGTCCCGACGCAGAGCCAGAGACGTCGGGACGCAGCAAAAGCTACGTCAGGACGTAATTCAAAGCACATCGGGAGGTAACGGAAAGAGGATGTATGATGTTTCGCAACAAAATAACGAAACTGTAAGGCTCTTGCAGCAGATACCTTACAAATCTCCGCTTATTCATACCTAAAAACTATGATTTTACTACTTTTTGCAACTTTTATGAGTTAAAATTCTATTAAAACGTCACGTATTTCAAGAAAAAGCTATACTTTTGCAACCGGAAACAGAATGAAGAGCGGAAAACATATCCGTTGGATGACTAAACCGCAAGAAATAAAAGAAATAAAAACAACAAAATAAAAGAAATAAGACAATGAAAAAATTTAGAGCAGCCGTAGTAGGATACGGCAACATCGGTAAGTTTACTGTTGAGGCACTCGAAGCAGCTCCTGACTTTGAGATTGCAGGTATTGTACGTCGCCAGGGTGCCAAGGACAAACCAGCTGAGTTGGCAAACTATGAAGTAGTAGATGACATCACCAAGTTGAAGGATGTAGATGTTGCTATCCTCGCAACCCCTACCCGCTCTTGCCCTGAGTATGCAGAGAAGATCGTTGCTCTCGGTATCAACACCGTAGACAGCTTCGATATCCACACCAGTATCCTCGACTATCGTACCAAGCAGATGGAGAACTGCAAGAAGGCTGGCAAGGTAAGCGTTATCTCTGCTGGTTGGGACCCAGGTTCTGATTCTATCGTACGTGTTCTGATGGAGAGCCTTGCTCCTAAGGGTTTGACATATACCAACTTCGGTCCTGGTATGAGTATGGGTCACTCAGTTTGTGTTCGTGGCAAGAAGGGCGTAAAGGAAGCGCTCTCTGTAACCATCCCATTGGGTGAGGGTATCCACCGCCGCATGGTATACGTAGAGTTGGAAGAAGGTGCCAAGCTTGAGGATGTAACAGCCGAAATCAAGGCTGATCCATACTTTGCTCACGATGAGACCCACGTATTTGCCGTAGCATCTGTAGATGATGTAAAAGATATGGGTCATGGTGTAAACCTCGTTCGCAAGGGTGTATCTGGCAAGACTCAGAACCAGCGTTTCGAGTTCAATATGAGCATCAACAACCCAGCCCTCACTGCTCAGGTATTGGTTAACGTGGCTCGTGCTTCATTCCGTCTGCAGCCAGGTTGCTACACCATGCCAGAGATTCCAGTTATCGATATGTTACCAGGAACCCGTGAGGAAATCGTTGCAACACTCGTGTAATTGGGAGTGAAGAAAGAAGAGTGAAGAATTCACTTGCATCACTATAAAAAAACGGCTCGCAAGAAGTTTCGAATTCTTGCGAGCCTTTTCCATTCAACTAAAACCACTTATAATAACCCTGTCATATACAATGGCAAATAAGTAATCCCCTCCTCAACTTTCAAATCAGCAGTATGCAAAACATACGGGGTTGCCAGATAGCTACCATATTTAGCGATGCACTTTTTGAGAGAAGTGAGCGTGTATCTATTAGTAGACTTCACTTCTATCGGTGAAATATTATGCTTTGACGTTATTGTATCTTTGGCTATCAGGAAATCCAGTTCCATCCTTTCCTGGGCATTCTCCTTACTATATTTGGAAAAGAAATACAGCTTATGCCCTGCCGAACGTAACATCTGAGCAACTATATTCTCAACTATCATTCCGCCATTGAACTCCAGCTTATCTACCAGAAGCTTGTTATATAAGTTTTCAGATACTATCGTATTTTCATTGAAAGCATGACTGATGAGCAAGCCCGTATCAGCCATATAGCATTTCAATGTCGTATCATCGGTATTCATGCCAAGACCGATACTTGGCTCTGTCGTATTATAGGCCATATTAACTATCATGGCATCTGACAGCCAAAAGAAAGCCGTTTCATAATCTCGCATTCTCGCCCCTTCTGTGAGTGCCTTCAACATAAATTTCTTCTCATGTTTTTGAAGCTGAGAAGGAATTGTATCAAAAATCTGAGTAACTTTAAATACATAAGTTGACGCATACTTCTGGATATCGTTACGATATAAAGTAAGAATTTGGCGTTTCACACGATCCACCTTATTGAAATCTCTGGTTTCTACAAATTTAGCTACAGCCTGCGGCATTCCTCCAACAATGAGATACTGTCTGAAATAGTCCATTGCCATTCGATGCATCATTTGTCCCATCTCATGCCTTTTCTGAAAGTTCATTCGTATAAGCGGCATCAGGGTTTCATTGTTCAGTGCCCACAAGAATTCCTCGAAATCCATAGGATACATCAATATTTCTTCCTCCTCAGAAGGAATCATGATATTCTCTACGTTCTTTTTGATAGAAACGAGCGAACCAGTCTCGATATAATCGTAACGACCATCTTCAACCAGATACTTGATAGCTGTACGAGCCCGGGGATACAATTGCACCTCATCAAAGATTATAACCGAATTTCTTGGATATAGAGGTGTATTGGTGAAACTGCTTAAATACATAAAGAACGTATCCAAGTCATCCAGATAGGTTTCGAACAAGGATTTTATGTCCTTTCCTATTTTATTGAAATCAAGTAAAATATAACTCTTGTATTCTTTTTGAGCGAATTCCTTTACGATATAGCTCTTTCCTACACGACGGGCACCATTGATGAGAACAGCACTTTCTCCGTTCTGTTCTTCTTTCCATTTCTTTAGCTGCTCATATACTTTTCTTCTCATAATTTACACCTATCCTAGATTAATTTTATCGGAAAAATACACCTATCCGCGATTAACATTTCTCAGTTTTTACACCTATCCGCGATTATCAGATGATGCAAATATACACATATCCGCGATTATCTCCAAGAAAAAGCCAGTTTTTTAATATCTTTTAATTTAAAGAATAAGATGATAACGATACGCAAGATCATAATATTAGTAATAGTATAAACATCATGCTTTAAGTCCATTGTAGCTTTGTGTTATAATCCATTGCAAGCATGTGAATTAGCTACAGAAGCCGTATCTATCGGCATGAAGAAGTAGATCTATCCAATAGTCGGCAGCCGCCAGCAAGGTTGCTGGCATATGGCAGCAACATTGTCGGCATATGGCTGCAAGATTGCCGGCAGCTGCCGGCAACCATACGGAACTATATTTAAAAGGTAAACAATATAGGTTTCTAAGACTATTTAAATAACTTATCAAAAGCTATTTATTTATGCGTCATAATATCAAGCACCATATCATCGGTAGCTCTCATCGCATCGGCACCGATGCTCGTAAGGTTGTGGATGCACTTATCCACATCATCATCTACGATACCCTCGGCAGAGGTGACACACTTGCCTTCCATAGAAAGGAGGGCAGAAAGGAGGGCGGTGCTGACACCTGATGAAATCTTCAGGGCACAACTTGGTTTCGCTCCGTCACAAATCATACCGGTGAGATTGGCTATCATATTCTTGACAGAATTGCAGATGCGGGTATAATCGCCACCCATCAGATAGGTAATGCCGCAACTGCTGCCCGTACTGGCTACCACACAACCGCAAAGAGCAGAAAGCTTGCCTAAGCTCTGCTTGATATAGATGGCAGTCAGATGACTGAGCATCAGGGCACGGATCATTTCCTCCTCGGTATTCTCGTTCTCCAGCGCATAAACCACCACAGGGTTCGTTGCACAGATGCCCTGGTTGCCGCTGCCGCTGTTACTCATCACCGGAATCATGGCGCCACCCATACGGGCATCGCAGGCTGAAGCGGTGCGGGAGATGATATGCGAGAAAATATTATCGCCGAAGATACCATGACTCAACGGACGGTCCATCGTCTTGCCCAGACAGTGGCCATAGTTGCCTTTGATACTCAACTCGGCAGCCTTCATATTATAGTCCCTGGTCTTGAGAATGAAAGAAATCTCATCGAGCGGAGCTGTTGTTGCAAACTCGTAAACCATCGGGAAATTGAGCTGGATATCATCATCAGCCTCATCGCCCACAGTACCGCCACGCTTATCGAGCACTACCTCACCATTACGCTCAACATACACAAAATGGGTATGTGAACCGGAGATAATTGCCGTAGCCTGGTCTTCACTGGCATGACAGATGATTTCGATATAGAGTTTATCCACATCACCCTGCTTCAGTTTGATGTTGATATCCGCATCCTTGATATATTGTTTGCCCTGCTCCAGACTGTCGGGAGTAAGATCTTTCAACACTTCCAGCTGATATTCAGGCTTTCCGATGAGCGCCCCCAGCGATACGGCGATAGGCAAGCCGATCATACCCGTACCAGGAATGCCGACACCCATCGCATTCTTGAGCATATTAGGACTCAGAAGAACTTCAATACGTTCAGGGCGCTTGCCCAATGTAGTAGCAGCCTTGGCTGTACATAGTGCCACAGCCATCGGTTCGGTACAGCCGATGGCAGGAACCACCTCTTTATTAACGAGCGCAATGATGCGCTCACGCTTACTTTTCTCTAACATAATCTATATAACTTTTATATAAATAACGTTCTTACCATTATTTCGGGTACAAAAATACAAAAAATAAACCGTATTCTTCTCTTTTCTCGAGAAAAATACGGTTTAAATCTATATTTCTTGATGAATTAGTCTTCCAACTGGAACAGAGGATCATCTGGAGTCAGCATGGTTGGCTTCTGATCGAATTCCTTCAAGAGCTGCTCAGAAGCATACTTCTTGTTTACTACCAGGCGGAACATGTACTCGTTGAACCAATCGTTGGTCATGATGAAGCAACCGGCAAAACCATTGTCAGCACCCCAACTGTTCTCCACCTTCCACTTTACAGGCTTGCCATTGGCATCGAGATCTACAGCTGTCAGCGTCATGGCATGAGTAGAACCGCTATCGAAAGTAGCGATGCGGTCAGCCTTGTTCATTGGGAATGAGGTATTGAAGAGGCTTCCATAGTCGAAGTTGTCGAGTGCCAGATAGCCACGCTTTCTATCAAGTTGCTTGCCAACATCATAACTTGAATACATCTTATGACCATCCTTCAGAGAGGCGATGGCGAGCTGGGCTATCTCCTCCATAGGCAAGTTCAGATACTTCCAGTTATGACCATCGTAAGTGTGGCGGTCGTACTCTACCTCGTATGTCTTGTGGTAAGGACGGCGTGGATCGTTCATCACCATCAGGAAGGTACCGTTCAGGTCCTTGCCTACGGTTTCCTCATAGAAACTCTTAGGAGTATACTTCTTCGCCTCGCCAATCTGCTTGCCATCCTTGTCGCGGAAAGCATAGGTAAATTCCTTTACCGGTTCGCCGAGAGTAAGACTCAGCATGTGATAAACCTGACCGAGCATCTCGTTCTTGCGAGCCTGGATAGCTGCCGACTTCTTACCCTGAGCCACCATCTTGCGGAGTTCCAGACCATACTCGCGGAGCTTGCTGCTTACGAGACGGCTCATCTTGGAAGTATTGTTGCTTGAGTAAGTCTCAGGCTGGGCACTCATTGGTACGAGACCATACTTGCTTGCCAAATCGGCAACACCACAGAAAGTACCACCATCATTGAGCGGATTCTTGAAGAAGAACTGCACCTGAGGATCCTCGATGCTCTTCTTGCCAAGGTCGATAACACCCTGAAGCATCAGGTTAGCCTTCTCCAGCTGATCATAGAAGAAGAGATAATCCTGAGAATACTCCACCACTCTACCCTGCTTGTCATTGACAGCAAAGTTGGAACGGAGCACGTTAAAACCGCTGAACATCCAGCAACGGCCCGAACTCTTCTGGTTGTGAATGCTCTGCGAAGGAGTCTCGATGCTGAAATGAGTATCAACCGGGGCCTCGTTGGCATGATTCTTCACAAGGTCATCAATGTTGTTGTTGGCAATCGCATTGAAGAGTGCCTTGTTGGCTACACCTGCCTGCTGGCTTTTCTCCATCTGCTGGAGAGCAGACTGACTGATGCCGCCACCCTTGGTCTGCGCCATCAGAGACATGGAAGCCATCATCATGGCTCCCAAAAGTAATACATTTTTTCTCATCACGATAAAGGTATTTATTTGCTTATTGTTATATAACTAATTCCGGATTTCATTCCTTTTTCAGAAATTTCCTTTGCAAAAATACAAAGAATAATCGGAAAAAGCGAAAATATTGCCTCAAAAGTGCTTTATATAGGAAAAAAGCATTATCTTTGCACAAGATTTTCACGAAGAAAACATGGACAAGAACAAGTTTAGTCTATTAAATAGTATAAAATACCCGGAAGATTTGAGACGGCTGAGCATTGACCAGCTGCCACAAGTCTGCAAAGAGTTAAGAGAAGACATTATCGACGAGGTTGCCGTCAACCCCGGTCATTTTGCCTCCTCTCTTGGCGTGGTGGAAATAACCGTAGCCCTGCATTATATCTACAACACCCCATACGACCGTATTGTATGGGATGTAGGACACCAGGCCTACGGACATAAGATATTAACAGGACGCCGCGACAACTTCTGTACCAACCGCAAGTTGCACGGCATCCGTCCATTCCCTACACCTTTAGAAAGCGAATATGATACCTTCGCCTGCGGACATGCGAGCAATTCCATCTCCGCAGCACTCGGTATGGCCGTTGCCGCACGCGAAAACGGAGATACCGACAGGCACGTGGTAGCCGTCATTGGCGATGGAGCCATGAGCGGCGGACTAGCTTTCGAGGGACTGAACAACGTATCAAGTACACCTAACGACATGCTCATCATCCTGAACGACAACGATATGAGCATCGACCGGGCTGTGGGCGGTATGGAGAAATATCTCCTGAACCTCGATACCAACGAGACCTACAACCGCCTCCGCTTCAAGGCTTCACAGTGGCTGCACTCCAAAGGTTATCTCAACGAAGACCGCAAGAAGGGCATCCTGCGCCTGAACAATGCACTGAAGTCGGCACTGAGTCATCAGCAGAACATCTTCGAGGGTATGAATATCCGCTACTTCGGACCTTTCGATGGTCATGACGTGAAGGAAGTGGCGAGAGTGCTCAAACAGCTTAAGAACATGAAGGGTCCTAAGCTGCTGCATCTGCATACCACCAAGGGAAAGGGTTACGAACCAGCAGAGAAGAGTGCTACCATCTGGCACGCGCCAGGCAAATTCGATCCGGAAACGGGTGAGAGAATCATTGCCGATACCAGCAACCAGCCTCCTAAATATCAGGATGTTTTCGGTGAGACGCTGCTGGAACTGGCTCAGAAGAACCCGAAGATTGTAGGTGTGACGCCAGCCATGCCTACAGGATGCTCCATGAACATCATGATGAAGGCGATGCCAAACCGTACCTTCGATGTAGGTATTGCCGAGGGGCATGCCGTCACCTTCTCAGGAGGTATGGCGAAAGACGGACTCATCCCATTCTGCAATATCTACAGTTCGTTTGCACAGCGTGCCTACGATAACATCATCCACGACATGGCACTGCTCAACCTGCCGGTTATCATGTGTCTTGACCGTGCCGGACTGGTAGGTGAAGACGGACCAACCCATCATGGTGCCTTCGATATGGCGGCTCTCCGTCCGATTCCGCATCTCACCATCGCATCTCCGATGAACGAACATGAGTTGCGCAACCTGATGTATTCAGCCCAGTTGCCAGGTCATGGCAGCTATGTTATCCGTTATCCGAGAGGCAAGGGGGTGCTCGTAGACTGGCGCAACCCGATGGAAGAAATCAAGACCGGTACCGGCAGAAAGCTGAAAGACGGCACCGATGTAGCCGTTCTTACCATCGGTCCTATCGGAAACGATGCAGCCCAGGCTATCGCTGAGGTAGAAGCCGAAACCGGAATGAGCATCGCCCACTACGATATGCGATTCCTCAAGCCACTCGATGAAGACATTCTGAAAGAGGTGGGCGAAAAGTTCAGCCGCATCATCACCATCGAAGACGGCGTTCGTATGGGCGGTATGGGCTCTGCCGTACTGGAATGGATGAACGACCATGACTATCAGCCAAAGATGACCCGAATGGGATTGCCAGATGAGTTTGTGGAACACGGAACCGTGGCACAGCTCAGGGAAATCGTGCATCTCGATAAAGAATCAATCAAAGAAGCAATTAAGAAATGAAAATAATCATAGCTGGCGCATATGCCATAGGTACTCATCTGGCGAGACTCCTGTCACGCAGCAATGAAGAGATTACGCTCATCGATGAAAGCGAAGAGCGCCTGGCAAGCATTGGCTCCGACTGCGACCTGCTCACCATGCTGGGCAAGCCTACCAGTCTTCACATCTTACGCGATGCGGGGGTAGCAGATGCCGACCTCTTCATCGCCGTTACTCCGGTAGAAAGTACCAACATCACAGCTAGCATCCTTGCCAAGAACCTGGGTGCCAAAAGAACGGTGGCCCGCGTGGATAATCCGGAATATATGGATCAGCAGGCTCAGGAATTCTTCAAAGAATTAGGTATCAGCAAACTGATTTATCCGGAGATGCTCGCAGCCGTAGATATCAATAACGGACTGAAAATGAGTTGGGTACGTCAGCGCTGGGATGTGCACGACGGCGCACTCGTCATGCTCGGCATCAAACTGCGCGAAGGATGCGAGATACTGAACGAACCGCTCAAGAACATCAGCGGTCCTAACGACCCATACCACGTGGTAGCCATCAAGCGAGGCAGTGATACCATCATCCCTGGCGGTAACGACGAGTTGAAACTCTACGACCTCGCCTACTTCATGACCACCCGCAACTATATCCCATATATCCGCAAGATTGTAGGCAAGGAGCACTATGTGGATGTGAAGAACGTGATGATTATGGGTGGCGGACGCACAGCCGTAAGAGCCGTGAAGAAGATGCCGGAATATATGGAATGCAAGATTATCGAGATGAGCGAGGAGCGCTGCGAATATCTCAACGATATTCTCGATGAGAACAAGACGCTCATCATTCATGGTGACGGACGCGACATTCCGCTGCTCGTAGAAGAAGGTATCCGCAGTACCCAGGCCTTCGTGGCACTGACCGGTAACGCCGAAACCAATATTCTGGCCTGTCTTACCGCCAAGAGAATGGGTGTGCGCAAGACGGTGGCTGCCGTAGAAAACGTAGACTACGTGAGCATGGCAGAGAGTCTGGATATCGGTACCATCATCAACAAGAAGATGATTGCCGCCAGCTACATCTACCAGATGATGCTCGATGCCGACGTGATGAACGTGAGATTCCTGATGAGCGCCAATGCCGATGTGGCTGAATTCATAGCCAAAGAAGGTTCAAAGGTAACCCAGAAACCGGTGAAGGAACTCGGCATGCCTATCGGTGTAACCATCGGTGGACTGGTTCGCGGTGAAGAAGGAATGCTCGTTTCGGGTAATACACAGATAGAACCGGGTGACTCGGTGATGGTTTTCTGCCACAACATCAACATGAAGAAAATTGAGAAATACTTCATCTAAGCGTGAAGGAGATAGAGACATACTTCATATATGATAAACAGCAAATTAATATATAAGATTTTAGGGCAACTGCTTTTCATAGAAGCATTCCTGCTCTTCGTCAGTCTGCTGGTAGCTTTCTATTACCAGCAGGACGACATCTTTGCCTTCATTGTGGCAACACTTACCACCATCGGAGGCGGGCTGGTGCTGAAATGGCGAGGACACGGAGCCGATAACTCAATGTCGCGCCGTGATGCCTATCTCGTGGTAACGCTCTCATGGATTGTATTCAGTTTCTTCGGAACCCTCCCCTTCATGGTGAGTGGATACATCAACAACTTTACCGATGCCTACTTTGAAACCATGTCGGGATTTACGACAACGGGAGCCACGATATTAGACGATGTAGAATGTTTCCCCCACGGACTGCTCTTCTGGCGTTCGCTCACCCAGTGGATAGGCGGTCTGGGAATTGTGTTCTTCACCATCGCCCTGCTGCCATCGCTTGTAGGAGGACAGACCAAGGTGTTTGCTGCCGAGGCAACAGGACCTATCAAAACGAAATTGCATCCCCGGCTTTCCACTTCGGCTAAATGGATATGGAGTATCTATCTGATGCTCACCATTGCCTGCATCGCATCCTACTATGTGGCAGGAATGAATCTCTTCGACAGTTTCAACTATGCGATGACCACTACGGCTACAGGAGGTTTCTCTACTCATAACAGCAGTACCTCGTTTTTCCATTCGCCGGCGCTGGAATACATCTGTGCCTTCTTCTGCTTCCTGTCGGGTGTTAACTTCACCCTGCTCTATGCAGCCGTCATCAAGTTCAAGATCAAGGATCTGTTCAAGAATTCAGAGTTTAAGTTCTATATGATCCTCGTTACAGCCTTCACGGCTTTCATCATGGTAGAGCTGATAGCGATGCGCAACTACGATGTGGAACATGCCTTCCGCAGCTCCATCTTCCAGGTGGTATCATTCATCACCACCACGGGATTATTTAACGACGATGCTGCTGTGTGGCCTCACGTTACCTGGGTGGTATTGGCAGCCTGCATGTTCTTCGGAGCCTGCTCAGGCAGTACGAGTGGAGGTTTGAAATGTATCCGTGGCGTGATGCTGGTAAGAATGGTGAAGAATGAATTCCGCCAGATTCTGCATCCTAACGCTGTGCTGCCATTGAAGATTGATGGTGTGAACGTACCGATGCAGAAGCGTGTTACGCTGCTTGCCTTCCTCACCACTTATCTCATCATCTGTCTGGTGATATCCTTCACGATGATAGCCATGGGCATCGACAATACCAATGCCATCACCATCACCCTGAGTTGCGTGGGTAATGTGGGACCTACGCTGGGTACGGAAATCGGACCAACCATGTCGTGGAGCGAACTGCCGGATGTGGCAAAATGGTTCTGCTCGCTGATGATGCTCATCGGTCGTCTGGAGATATTCAGTGTGCTGGTTATCTTAACGCCAGCATTCTGGAGAGAGAACTAACATACCCAGAGGGGGAGTTAGAAAATAAAAGAGAAGTTGATATTTGAAGTAAAAAATACGCTTACTAGACTAAGTATATTTCGCCCAAAAAGCGTTATATATAATAAGGTATAGGTTCAGCAAGAGCCTTACCGGAGAGTAAGAAACCGTACTGAAGAGTACATTTATAAACTAAATATAGGTAAAAATGAAACCATTAAAATTTCAACCGCTATTAAAATCCACCATCTGGGGTGGCAGTAAGATTATCACTTTCAAGCATCTCGACGTAAAGCAAGAGAATGTGGGAGAAAGCTGGGAAATCTCTGGAGTACCAGGAAATGAAAGCATCGTAGCCGATGGCGAGATGCAGGGCAAGAGCCTCAACGAGGTTGTTGCAGAACTGAAGGGAAGCTTCCTCGGAGAAGAGAACTACAAGCGTTTCGGCAATGAGTTTCCACTGCTCATCAAGTTTATCGATGCCAACCGCGACCTCTCTATCCAGGTGCATCCTAATGATGAAATTGCCAAGAAGCAAGGTAAGGAACGCGGCAAGACCGAGATGTGGTATGCGCTGCCATGCGAGCCGGATGCCAAACTCTACAACGGCTTGAAGATGCAGATTACTCCTGAGCAGTACAAGGAGATGGTAGAGAACGATACCATCACCGATGCCCTGGCTCAGTATAATATGAAGGAGGACGACTGCTTCTTTATCCCAGCCGGCAGAATTCACGCCATCGGAACAGGCTGTTTCGTTGTCGAGATTCAGCAGACCAGCGATGTTACCTATCGCATCTACGACTTCAAACGCAAGGACAAGGATGGCAACTATCGCCAGCTCCACACCAAGGAGGCTGCCGAGTGCATCGACTACACCGTATTGCCAGACTATCGCCAGCACTACACTCCTGCCAAGAATCAGGGTGTAAGCATGGTGCAGTGCCCTTACTTCACCACAGCCGTTTATGATCTCGATGAACCAATGACGCTGGATTATTCAGAATTGGACAGCTTCGTGATTCTGATTGGCTTGAAGGGTGAGGCTAAGATTACCGACAACGAGGGTAACGAGATTACCCTGCAGGGCGGCGAAAGCATCGTTGTTCCTGCCAGCACCAAGACATTGAAGGTAGAAGGAACCCTGAAGTTCCTGGAGACATACGTATAAATTTAAAGGTAAAAGGGTAAAAAAGTAAAAAGGTAAAAAGAGCCTGGCGGGATGTCATCTGCCTGCTTTCTTTTTACCCTTTTACTTTTTTACCTTTTTACCTTTTTACTTTTTTACCTTTTTACTTTTTTACCTTTCCAAATACTTTTCCACATCCGCCTGTATCTTTTGGAATTCGGGAGAGAACTGGTAGAAGGTGTTCTTCTTCATCATCATCTTCACCTTGCCCAGACTATTCTCATAACATGCCATTTCGGTGCGGGCCTGCTCGGAATGGAGGGCACGGTCGCGGATTTCGTTCTCCCTATCATTGCGCAAAGCATCGCAGACGCTCTGGACGATGGGACTTACTACCAGGTCGAAGAGATGATGACCCTGAATATATAAATAGGTATTGCTCTCGTTTACACCCAGACTGTTGAGGTAAAGAGCCATATCATCCAACTCATCCTTAAACTTCTTGAAGCGGCGCTCCAGCTGGAACAGCTTTGCCCGCACCTTCTTTCCCAAATAATCTATCGCCCATTTAGGATCCTGGATTCGGACAGAAGGCAGCATGATAACCTTATCAAACTCCGCCATATCAAAATGCATCGACATCTTGCGATGACGCACATAAAACAGCATGTGCCATAAGAAAAGAGGCCAGATGGTACGGGAATAGGACTCAAGAAAACGCTCGAAATCGAAGATGCGACGGTCGTTGAGCGTCACCATCACACAGGTTTCGTGCAATCCTCTGGCATAACATTGGAAGTTTTCGATGGCATAGGCATAGGTATGGAAGATGAAAGGATTCTCCAACATCTGCTGGGAAGACTCGGTTGAGCCCTGACGCAGATAATCGTAATCGGCATCTACACAGGCTATCATATCCCTACCTACTCCCTTCAGCATACTGGAGATAGCAGCCTTCTTGCCTCGGTCTAAATGCTGGTTACGGGTAGGCAGCATGATATCAAAATAGCGTTTTTCATTCTCAAACTTTCCCAGTACAGAACGCCAGAAGAAGACATCATCATAGCTCTCGACGTAAGCCACAATCTTGCGCCGAGCCTTCTTCGAAGTCATCCTGTTGGCTGCCTCGAAGAACTGGGAATTGATATTATCAGTTAAACGTTTAGCCATAATACTTCTTTTTCACTTATATCGTGATGTCGCTCACATCCGTTACCCTATCGGTCCATCCATCCATGACCACGGCAGGACTGTGGGTGGTCATGATGATCTGGATATTCGGATTAAGCTGCAGCACCAGACCGATGAGCTGCTTCTGCCATTCGAAATGAAGGCTGATTTCCGGCTCATCCATAAAGAGGACGTATGACTGGTTGTCCTCCACCAGCACGGTGAGGAGGATGGCAAGAATCTGCTTCTCACCAGCCGAGAGCTGATAAGGCGAGAGCTGCTCACCTATCTGGTTGAAGCGGATTTCATTGGCTGTACGAATGATGGTCTTGCCGGTATCCTTGAAAAGATTATCTACCATATCCTGGAACATCTTCTTCGGTTCACTCAGTTTCTGAGCCTTGAAGGCTGCATCCGGTTCGCCACTCTGCAAGACGGCGATGATGCGGTTGCCGATGTTCACCTGGTAATCCAGATACTTGCGCTGCAGCTGGAAGAGCTGCCAGTCGAGTTCGGTAACCAGGGTAAGGTCTATCTTGTTGATCATCTCGGCATTCATCAATGGTCTATCTACCGAGCGGATTACATCATATCTAATCCACTTTGCCTCCTCCGGCTCCACCTTCAGATGCACACCTTTGATCATGTGACTAGGAAATTCACCGCCAGCCGCCAGACCCTTTATCACCTTATTCAATATAGTACTCTTGCCCACGCCGTTTACACCACTCAGGATATTGACACGGCGGTCGAGGTTCCAAAGAATATGTTTGGTACCGCTCCAGAGAGATTCAATCTCTATCTGTTTGATATAATCAGCATATTTCTGCATAAGAATAATCTCCTATCTTTAATAGTCAAGAACGGAAAAAGACTATTGTCTTAACTTCTTAACTCCTTTAAGTTTCAAAAAATATACCGCAAATATAGCAAAATTCCTCGAATTTTTGTACCTTTGCACTCGATTTTATTCAAAAATAGGAAGATTTAAATAGAAATAAGGAAAAAATGGATAACAAACGACCTCTTATCGCCCACCTGTGCCTCTTCTGTTCCGGCGCATTCTGGGGACTGATGGCTCCCGTAGGCAAGGATGCCATGCTTCACGGCATCGACGGCATCGACCTGGTGAGCTTCCGTGTATTGGGTGGTGCCATTCTCTTCTGGCTCACCTCGCTCTTCACCAAGAAAGAGCATGTTCCAGTAAAAGACATCTTCAAGTTTGCTGCTGCCGGACTCTTCGCCCTCGTGTTCAACCAGTGTTCTTACACCATCGGTCTGAACATGACTTCGCCTAGCAATTCCAGTATCATGACCACTTCGATGCCTATCTTCGCCATGGTTCTCTCCTTCCTGATATTGAAGGAGCCTATCACCTGGAAGAAGGCGCTCGGTGTACTGATGGGATGTGCTGGTGCCGTCATCATCATCATGACAAGTGCTACGGCTGGCAATGCCAAGGTGGGAAACATCTGGGGCGACCTGCTCTGTATGTCGGCGCAGCTTTCCTTCGCCCTCTACCTGTCGCTCTTCAAGAACCTGCTGTCCAAGTATTCGCTCTTCACCATCAACAAGTGGATGTTCCTCTGGGCAACGGTCCTGATATGGCCTTTCACCATCAGCCATGTGATGAGCATCGACTTTGCCCATGTTCCGATGAGCACCTGGTGGGAAACGGGCTACGTGGTTCTCTTCGGCACTTATCTGGGCTACATCTGCATGATGATTGGTCAAAAGACCCTGCGCCCTACCGTGGTGAGTGTATATAATTATGTGCAGCCGTTGGTATCAGTCACCGTGAGTGTTATCGTGGGTCTCGCCGTATTCAAGGGTATGCAGGCAATAGCCGCCATCCTCGTGTTCTCAGGTGTATGGCTCGTGGTAAAGAGCAAGTCAAAAAATGATATCGACAAGCACGACCACAGTCTGGCTTACGAGAAAAGACATGCTTAAAAGATATAAGACTGAAACTGTCCCCATCTGAGATAACAGATGAGGACAGTTTTTTATATAAAAAAAGAAGATCAGCAACCGAAGTAAACCATCAGTCCGCCCAAAACGATATATAGCAGGGCGTATGGGATGGCCGAACGGAGAATCTCTCCATCCTTCCCCTCCATATCGCAGGCTGCTGTAGCGATGGCGATGCTCTGCGGACTGATCATCTTGCCACCCGTGGCTCCCGTGGTATTGGCAGCAACCAGCCAGTTCTCCTGACCGCCCTCCATACCAAAGAATGTGCTCTGTCCCGTCATGCCCAACTGATTGGCAACATGAGCCTGGAGCTTGGCAAAAAGGATATTCGAAGAGGTATCAGAACCCGTTACGAAGGTTCCGATGGCACCAATCATCGGCGCTACCAGAGGATAGTAATCTCCCGTTACTGCCACCAGTCCGGAGGCGATGGCAGTAATCATTCCCGAATAGTTCATCACACTTGCCAGGGCTATCAGCGAACAGATGGTCACCACCGTCTTACGCAGATTCACCATGGTACGGGCAAGAATCACCATCAATCGCTTGAGGCTCAATCCCTGTATCAGTCCACCAATCGTAGCACCCAGGAAAAGCATCAAGCCTGCATTGGAAATCCAGCCAAACTTAAAGGTGCTATCGAGCACAGGCAGATGAACTGCACTTACCAGATGACTCTTGAGGAAAGCATTGACCGGAGGACAGAGTGCTCCGGAAACCAGGATGAATATCAATATAAAGAGGTAAACGCTCCAAGCCTTCAGACTCTCGGTGAAAGTAAAGGTTTCCTTATCCTGCACCTTGCTCTTTCTGGCAAACACCTTGGCGTATGCGATGATGGCGATAATGGCTGCCAGCGAACCGATGATGGCTGGTGTCTCCGAACCGAGATAATAGCCGCAGACAAACTGCACTACCACGGAAATCACTCCCACCCAGAGGGCGATGATGAGATTCTTGATAAGATTGTGCTTATCGGTAAGCGTCAGGATGATGAAAGGCAGGATGATAAAAAGAGGTGCCAGCTGGATAATGGCGAAGGCCGAAGTCTCGCAAATCTGTGCCGCCGAAGCCGATCCGCTTTCAGCCACCTCATTACAGAGCGTAGTAACCGGTACACCCACGGCACCAAATCCCGTAGCCACGGTATTACCGATTAAGGAAACCAGAGCCGAGAACATCGGTTTGAAGCCGAGTCCGATGAGGATGGCAGCAGGTATCGCCACCGCCGTTCCGAAGCCCGCCATACCTTCGAGCAGTCCGCCGAATCCCCATACAAGGAGCAGCACGAGCAGCCCCTTATCATCGGTAATCGATGTAAACTGCCTCTTGATTACCTCTATCTGCTTGCTTTCCACGAGGATATTATAGCTGTAGATAGCCATCAGGATGATGATGAGAATCGGGAATACCGCCTTCAGGATGCCTTCCACCACCGCCCATCCCGTCAGGGCGATCACGCTATCCTCCGCATGTTCCGGGGCAATCATGCCTAGCGGCGAAGCAGCGAAGAGAGCGAGCAACACGGTAATTACGAGCGTCAGCAAGGCGCTTTTATGACCTGCCATCTTGAAGCCGAGCATCAGGATGAACAGCAACACGATGGGAATAATAGAAACTACAGATGCCATAAGCCATTCAGTTTTTTAATGTTTTCGATTGCTAAATATTATGTTTATGACTGCAAAAATAACATTTTTCTTTGAAAAAAGAAAGCATTTTTTGAAAAAAATCTCTTCTTAGATGTCCGATTTTTCAATTTCATACGTCTATAGAATGTAAAGGTTATGAGAACAGAAGAATTCAACCATATCATCCTACCGATGCGCAGCGACCTGAAAGCGTATGCGCTAAGGTTGACTGAGAGTGACGACAATGCCGAAGACCTCGTGCAGGAAGTCATGCTCAGGCTGTGGGACATACGCCAGAATATCAAGGCAGAAGATAACCTCAAGGCGCTCGCCATCACCATCATGCGCAACAAGTTTTATGACCAGTGCCGACATGAGGAGCGGAACTTCACCACCGACAAGGTAATGGAAGTACCCATAGAAGACCGGCGGGCAGAGCAACGGGACGAGGTAAACCTCATCAAGCAGATAGTGGCACAGCTCCCGCCCTTGCAGCAGCAGATATTCCGCATGAAGGAGATAGAAGGCTATACTGCCGATGAAATCATGCAGATAACGGGATGTACTGCCGATAATCTCCGAAAGAATCTCTCCAGAGCCCGACTCAAAATCAGAGAGACCTATATGAACATCGTGAAACAGAACAGAACAAAATAAAGAAGGAGGAAAGAATATGAACGATAAAATAAAAAGAATCGATGAATTCAAGGGTATCAATGAATTCAAGACGATACAGGACTTGCTCGACAAGTATATGGATGGTGCCACATCCAATGAGGAAGAGGCAACGCTCAGAAAATATTTCGAAGAGCATGGCAATGATATTCCGGAAGAATGGGAATCCTATCGCGCTCTCTTCGGCTATATCGGATTCGAACAGATGAATCTTTCTCAAATTCTAAAAGAAGAAGAGAAGGAGATAGAAAAGGAGGATATTCTAGAAGATGAAGAAAAGAATATCCCAAAGAAAGAAGAAAAGAAAGAGGAAGCTTCTCGCAGCAGATGGCTCAAATATTTCGGCACTTCTGTGGCAGCCGCCGCTATCATCGCATTCCTGATTGTGGGCATCCAGAAGATAACCCAGCCTCAGCCTGAATGTTATGCGGTTATCGATGGAAAGGTTTATACCGACCAGGAGTTCGTTCATAACGAAGCCCTGGATGCCCTGGAAGATGTTTCGGCAGATTCCGAAGATCCATTCAGTGCCCTGGATATGATGAAACAATAAATTCATCTTTTAGATGAAACAATCAATCAAACTATAAAGTATAATATATATAATAAGGTATAGAATATGAAACGATGCAACTTGATAAAACGCTTCTTCATCGGACTGCTTCTTATCGTGGTAGCCTCGATTTCGGCTTATGCCCAGGAGGGACTATACATAAAAAGTATATTCCAACGCTTCGGACACGCCAAGGGATGCAAGATGGTTACGATGCAGAATGCGCAACTCAAAGGTTACAGGCTCAAGATATACAAGAGCCTGGTATATAAGAACCATGCCACGGAAATAGCCCACTATCTGAAGTCCGACCGCAAGGCTGCGAAAAAGATCAGAGAGGTAGTGGAGAATGGCAAGATGGTGAGCGGCTATTACATGATGGCACCCTTGAGCAATGGCGACAACCGCTTTATCCTCTTCAGTAACCCGAGTAAAAGCAAGGGAACCGTGATTTATATCGAAGGCGAACTGTCGCCCGAAGATATTATGCAACTCTGCTATTCCAGAAGATAGCAACAGCATTTTCCTTCTGGAATCTTCTCAATAAGAATAAAAAACAACATAAAATATAGTATTATGAATATCAAAAACGTAATGATGATGGCTGCCATGATGCCAGCCTTCGCCCTTGCTGAAACCAACAGCAACAGTGCACCAGCCTCGGTAGAGGCTAACGACACCACAATCAGAGTGAACGACCAGAACATCGTCATCAAGCAGGATGGTGAACAGACTTCTGTGAAGATATATAAGATGAACGGCAACGAGATGACCAAGATTTCCGAAACCCAATTCGTAGATGGTCAGGAAGTAGAAAAGGTATTTGTCACCTCGCCTTTCATCCCTCAGACCCTGAGCAAGCGCAAGCGCAGTCTGGAGAGTCATTATCCAACCTTCTTCTTCGGCTGCAGCCAGTTGCCAGGCAGCAGGGGAAGCATGGGAGGCAACAACGAGATGCACAGTCGCGACTCCAAGTCGTGGGAATGGGGCATCACCCTCACCAGTCTCTGCTTCCGCCTTTCCAACGAAATGGCGCTCACCTCCTCTCTCTCCATCGGACAGGTACACCACCATTTCAAGGACAATTATGTATTAAGCACCCAAAACGGGGTATCTTCAATGACTCCGATAGAAGGCGAGATGCTGAAGAAAAGCTATATCAGCTATAATGTGCTCCGCCTGCCTATCATGCTGGAGTGGCAGAAGCGCATAGGATGCCATGATGCTTTCCTGGCTTTAGGTCCATCAGTAGAATACCGCTGGCACGAGCATTCCCGCTACTTCATCGGAAAGCACAAGCATACCGAAACGGGCGATATCAACCTCAACCCTATCGGCTTGAACCTGGAAGCCCGTGCCGGCTACTCAGGAGTGATGCTCTACGCCCGTGCCGGAGTTACCCCGCTGCTCAACAAGACCAAGGCTCCCGAGTGCTACCCGATGACCATCGGCTTAGGATTTAGATTGTAATTTCTCTCAAAAAAGTGGCGATAGGTGTGCGAAATCTCATAAAAAAACATAGATTTCGCACACCTATCGCCACTTTTTGCTGTTTACCGGCCAAACTCGGAAGTGAAACACAGCCAAATTGGGTAACAAATCACAGCCAAATTAGGTAACGAAATTCGCAAATCACAGCCAAATTGGGTAACAAATCACGGCCAAATTAGGTAATTTTGCCCATTTTTCTGCTAAAAAATGCCCGAATACCACAAACGTGGTAGCAGGAATACTACTCATATGCTATTTCAGAATCCAGGAAATCGCCGTACCTTTGCAGCGTCAATCAGAACAAACAGTCTGATGCCAATCATGACTGGATAACTGGGCGACAATTTATATAAATGAATAAGATTGAATATTAACGTAAAATTAAAGAAAGGACATAGATTATGAGTACAGAAAAGAAACTTCGCTTTGAGACACTTCAGTTGCATGTAGGTCAGGAAAATCCAGATCCAGCTACCGACGCACGTGCGGTGCCTATCTACCAGACCACAAGTTACGTGTTCCGCAACTCTCAGCACGCTGCCGATCGCTTCGGACTCCGTGACGCTGGTAACATCTATGGTCGCTTGACCAACTCTACTCAGGGTGTATTCGAAGACCGTGTAGCTGCCCTCGAGGGTGGTGTAGCAGGTTTGGCTGTCGCTTCTGGTGCTGCCGCCGTTACCTACGCTCTGCAGAACATCCTTCAGAATGGCGACCACATCGTAGCTGCCGACAACATCTACGGTGGTACTTATAACCTCATCACTCATACATTATCCACACAGGGTGTAAGCTACACCATCGTAGATCCTCGCAACTTCGAGCAGGTAGAGGCTGCCATCCAGGACAATACCAAGGCACTCTATGCAGAGACCTTCGGAAATCCTAACTCAGATGTAACCGATATCGATAAGTTGGCAGAGATTGCTCATCGCCACAACATCCCATTGATTATCGATAACACCTTCGGCACCCCATACCTCATCCGTCCTATCGAACACGGAGCAGATATCGTGGTTCACTCTGCTACCAAGTTCATCGGCGGTCATGGTTCATCTCTCGGTGGCGTCATCGTAGATGGCGGTAAGTTCGACTGGAAGGCAAATGCCGACAAGTTCCCTACTCTCGCCAAGCCAGACCCATCTTATCATGGTGCCGTATTCGCAGATGTAGCCGGAGCAGCAGCCTTCGTAACCAGAATCCGTGCGGTCATCCTTCGTGATACCGGTGCAACCATCTCTCCATTCAACGCCTGGATTCTTCTTCAGGGCTTGGAGACATTGAGCCTCCGTGTAGAGCGTCACGTTCAGAATGCATTGAAGGTGGTAGAGTATCTGGAGAACAACCCTAAGGTAGCTAAGGTTAATCACCCAGCCGTTCCTTCTCATCCAGACCACGAGCTTTACAAGAAGCTCTTCCCTAACGGCGGTGGTTCTATCTTCACCTTCGATATCAAGGGCGGCGAGAAAGAGGCATGGGAGTTCATCGACCACCTGCGCATCTTCTCTTTACTGGCTAACGTAGCCGACGTGAAGTCACTGGTTATCCACCCAGCAACAACCACCCACTCTCAGTTGAGCCCAGAGGAGTTGGAGGAGCAGCACATCTATCCTTCTACTGTTCGATTGAGCATCGGTATCGAGAACATCGACGACCTGATTGAGGCACTCGATGAGGCATTTACGTATGTGAAGTAATTTCAGTGTTGAATGTTGAATGTTAAATGTTGAATTGCCTGACGGACAATAACGGCATTCAACATTCAACACTCAACATTAAAATTCAACATTCAACACTCAACACTTAACATTAAAAAAATCATTATGGCAAAGATATATAAACAGATTACTGATTTAATCGGTAAGACCCCATTGGTAGAATTGGGTAAGTATTCAGCATCCAAGGGTTTGGAGACTCCTGTGATTGCTAAGGTAGAATTCTTCAATCCTGGCGGAAGCGTAAAGGATCGTATCGCACTTGCGATGATCGAAGACGCTGAGCAGAAGGGCATCCTGAAACCAGGTGCCACCATCATCGAACCAACCAGCGGTAATACGGGTGTAGGTTTGGCTCTGGTATCAGCCGTAAAGGGCTACCACCTCATCCTCACCATGCCTGAAACCATGAGTGTGGAGCGCAGAAACCTGGTGAAGGCTTACGGCGCAGAAGTAAGATTGACCAGCGGTAAGGACGGAATGCCTGGTGCCATCAAGGCTGCCGAGGAACTCCGCGATTCCATCCCTGGTTCCGTGATTCTGGGACAGTTTACCAACCCATCCAATCCTGCCAAACACTATGCCACAACAGGACCAGAAATCTGGGCTGATACCGATGGCGAGATTGATGTCTTCGTAGCCGGTGTAGGAACCGGTGGAACCATTTCGGGTATCGCCAAGTACCTGAAAGAACAGAATCCAAACGTGAAGGTGATTGCCGTAGAGCCTGCCACATCGCCTGTATTGAACGGCGGACAGAGCGGTCCTCACAAGATTCAGGGCATCGGTGCCGGTTTCATTCCAGAGACTTACTCTTCAGAATATATCGATGAGGTATTGGACATTCAGAACGATGATGCCATCAAGGCAGGTCGTGACCTGGCTCAGACCGAGGGCCTCTTGGTAGGAATCTCATCAGGTGCCGCTGCCTTTGCAGCCACCGAGATTGCGAAGCGTCCTGAGAACAAGGGCAAGAAGATTGTAGCCCTCTTGCCAGATACCGGCGAGCGTTATTTAAGCACTGTACTCTACGCTTTCGAGGAGTATCCATTGTAATTCACAATCGGATATTTTCTGATGAAAGCAAAATCTATCATAATTTCCCCAACCCGCTTTCCCATAGCAGGTTGGGGATTTTCATTTTCGGAACTTCATATATATTTGCAAATGCGATACCACCGCCCTAACTATATAAAAATAGGTAGTTAGGGCGGTGCAATCGCTAAAATTCGAGACCATTTACCACAAAAACACAAAGTAAACTACCGTTAAAATACAAAGTAAAACGGCGCAAAAATATAAAGAAACTGTAGAAGACACGATTTACGATAAAGCCATATCAATGGAAGACGGAGTAAAGATTATACCTTTGGCTAAATAAAAAGACCAAGAAAAAGCTAAATTTTCGATAGAAAACTAAGAAAAAGTTTGTTTTCTATCGAAAATTTGACTATCTTTGCGCCCAAATGAGAAATATTCTAATTACATTAGGCAATATTCCAGTAACATCTTCGGTCATTGCTTCACTATATCCAGATGTAAAGACCAAGTTTGCAAAAGTTGCACAGCTGGAAAAGGCGGGTGAAATCATCCGCCTCAGGCGAAATCTGTTCGTTGTAAATCCACAAGAAACGGGACAACCACTCTCTTCCGGACTTATCGCCAACCATCTGTTGTCTCCATCTTATGTGTCTATGCAGACAGCATTAAGATATTATGGTTTAATACCCGAAGCTGTATATACAGTTCAATCCATGACCTTTAAGACAGCAAAGGAATACAATACACCCATAGGCAACTTTTACTATCATCATATTCCAAGGGCCACCTATCCTATAGGAATTACGCAGATAAAGGAAGGAAACAATGTCTATATAATGGCTACTCCAGAAAAGGCATTATGTGATTTGATAGCCAACCTGCCAGGTATCAAACTGAGATACAAGAAGGAAGCATTAGAGTTTCTGGAAGAAAATCTAAGATTTGATATGGACAGATTCTACCAGCTCAATCCCAAGATATTCGAAGATTATGCAAATATAGGAAAAAAGGCAACATCCATACGCACAATATTAAAACTCTTACATCATGAATGAGATATACCAAAATATGTTATCAGCTTATGATCTTTCTACAGATCAGTCTAAAAGAAATGCTACTTTTGAGGTAAACCAGCAAATAATTCTTGCCGGTTTGTACCAAGGCGGTTTCTTCGAAAAAGCAGCTTTTTATGGTGGAACCTGCCTACGCATTTTCCATGGTTTAAATCGCTTCAGTGAAGATATGGATTTCTCTTTATTGAACAAAGATGAAAGTTTTGACTTCTCCCAATACTTCCAACCAATTATCGACGAATTTGATGCCATCGGGAGAAGAGTGGACATACAGAAGAAGGACAAGAAGAATTTTGGAAAAGTAGAATCAGCTTTTTTAAAAGATACCACCGACGTTTATGACATTTCATTTCAAACAGAAAAGTCCATCAAAATCAAAATTGAAGTAGATACCAATCCTCCTCTCCATTTTTCTACGGAGCAAAAACTTCTGATAGAGCCTCGTTCTTTCATGACAAGATGCTTTACCCTTCCCGACTTATTTGCCGGCAAAATGCACGCATTAGTTTATCGAGCATGGAAAAACCGGGTAAAAGGACGCGATTGGTATGATTTCGAATGGTACATCCGGAATAGAATTCCTTTAGATTTCAAACATCTACAGGAAAGAATCAAAGAATTTAACGGATGCGAGAAATCAAAAGAAGAATTCATTGCCGACTTGGAGCAAAGATTGAGATCAGCAGACATCAAACAGGTAAAAGTAGATGTGATGCCGTTTATAAAGAATCCAAAAGATATGACTATCTGGTCCAACGAATACTTTCTGCAATTGGCGAAAATGATAAACATAGAATAGCTAAGGTAGCTTCCATTCCTATCTCATGGGGACAATTTCACTTTTGAAAACGGACATTAAAAGGGGTGGGCTTCCACATTTCACAAGAGAAAAGAGAGTGGATTTGCGACAACCAGTTCCAATATGAAATAAGGTATAAGCTCGGGGAGGAATGAGTTTGAACCAATCGTCAAAGTTTAAAGAATACTAAAAGATTCTCTTTCGCTTGAAAATTTCTTTTAAAATGCCTATATTTGCAATGCCGTTAGTAATGGCGGCAGACATAAAGAGGTAGCAACTACGCTTAGTTCGGACTGAGAATCTGGACAGTTCGCAGTACACAAGAATGACAGTTCCAGTTGTTTGCCCCAATATGTATACTAATATCCATCCCGCTTCTGTGGGATGGGTATCTCTATTTAGTTAATTTTGCAACCGAATTATCAACCCAGTCTGAGTAACATGGATTCATATTCTGGAATCATCATAGAAGAAAGCAGAAGGTCTGAGCAATTTTCAGACTTTACTCCCATACCTTGCAAAGGTTTCAACATTCTGTGCAAGGCAAAGCGCTATGGCAGATGGTGGGTGCTCAAAGGATTGAAGGAGCCATATCGCCAAGACGAAAACTACAAGAACCTGCTGCACAAAGAGTTCGATATCCTCATATCCCTGCAGCATCCCAACATCGTATCAGCCTACAACATGGAAGAAATACCGGAAATGGGTATCTGTATCGTAATGGAATGGATAGATGGTATCACGCTGGAACACTGGAGCGGTAGGAAGACTGAGGGAGAAGACATCTTCCTCCAGTTGCTTGATGCTGTGCATTACATCCACGCCAAGCAGATAGTACACAGAGACTTAAAACCTTCCAATATCATGATTACCCATAACGGCAATCATGTAAAGCTCATCGATTTCGGACTTTCAGATACCGACGACTTTGCCATTCTCAAACAGCCTGCCGGCACACCGGGCTACATCTCACCTGAACAGATTGCATCCCAACAGGCAGACATCCGCAACGACATCTTCAGCATCGGTTGTATCCTGGAAAAGATACTTCCAAGCAAACCGTATACTGCCATCATCAAACGATGTAAGGCTCCCATAGCCCAGCGATATGCCAATGTGGATGAACTCAAAGCCGATTTCATGGCTCGCAGAAACAGGCATCAATCCGTTATCAAGCGTATCGCAATCGCAGCTTTGGTCTGTATTATCTTATTAGGTTTCATCAGTTATCCTTTACTGAATCAGCAGGAAAAGAGCATTAGCATCACCCCGGCACATCACGAAGCCAAGAAGGATACTGTCATCCGCCAGCAAGCCAAGAAGCCTGCCCCACTTTCCAATGGCCGGAAATCCCTGCAGCCAACAGCTACCGAGCCATCTTCTGCATCCCATTTACAAAGCGCCGAACTCATATCCAAGGGAAAGAAGACTATCGACAAGATGTGGAAGGAATCCGGCATAGACACCATCCGGTCTGTTGTGAAAAAGAGCGAGGCATACTTTCTGTTTGTAAATAAGAGTAATGAATTCATCACAACGACTTATCCACAGACATTCTCTAAGGACATAGACGGCAAGAAGGCAGATATCATCTATGAACTGTCCTCTTATACCACTGAGAGATATGTGAAGCCAACCCTGTCGAGTTTTCAATCTTCCAAATAATGCTCTACGATGATGCCGTTCTTCTTACCTATGGCATAAGTAACCGGTTCATCATCTCCATGTTTCCAAGCATGGAGATAAGCAGGCTCATGATTGATAAAATAACGGCACTCAAAAGTATCATCTTTCGCCAATCTGGTATTTTCTGATGACACCACCTTGAAACTACCGTTTCCCTGATACCTGATGATGCAGGTTCTGTCGGGCAGCCAGGAAAGTTTGAGCATCTGTCCCTCATAAAGATCATCGCATGAGATTTCCTTGCCGATAACCATCTGGCTCTGCCGCTCTCCCGTTCCTTGCGACAATCCAAACTCCTCAAAGTCTACATAACCGAGAAAATTAGCCAGCACATTCTTGGTAAACTTACTGGCAGAAACCCCTTCGCTCACGTATCCCCAAAACCGTCGCAGCGTAGAGGCACTCACCCTTTGCTGGGTACGTTCCTCCACCTTTTCGCTCAACCAAGCGAAGTCGCGAGGCACAACCATCTTGCGCCCCACCATTTTTTCTATCATTTCACGTAATATCTGTTCCATGCTGCAAAGATAGTGAAACAAATCCAAGCAACACACAAAAAAGCCAATATTTCGACTAAAAACGCCCTATATTTTGAACTTGGAACGGAATGGAACGCTGAAAAAGCAGAAAAAACACCTATTTTTGCAAAAAAATCAGCTCACAATGAACAACTTTAGAAAAAAAATGGTATATTTGCAGTGCTGTTCTAAACAAGCAGCAGACATGTTAAGGAAACAACCATGCTTGGTTCGTACTGAGAATCTGGACAATTCATTGTACACAAGAACGAAGACAAAAGTTGTTCACCCAACCGTGTATTATTGTATCCATTCCGCTTCGGCGGGATGGGTATCAACATATACCCATTGGTGTGAGCTGATTTTCATTCTTTGTGTACAGGTAGTCCAGAACCTTCAGAACAGAATGAAATTGGTTCGCACCTTTTTTGTGCCTAAAAATGAAATAACAAACAAGTAAATAATAAACATCATGGAAGGAACTAACATTTATATATCCGATACTGATGATCAGATAATGCTGAAAGTATTATCTAGTATAAGCAGTATTATCTTCAATGAAAAAAAATACGAGGATATCCTATTGAAAAGTTACCAGGAAATGGAAGAGCAATGTAATTGGGAGTATCCTGACGGTCCAACAGATAATGGATGTGCCGTTAAATATATTGATGCCCCACAAAATTACCAAGACTATAGTATCTTAGGATTTGACTTACCTACACTTATACGAACAGACCAGGATAAGCCTATATCAAATATTGTCATGGTAGTAAGCCAAGACCCAAGACGCACTGAACGGTATAAAGGAAAGCTGTCTTTGTCATCTTCTTTTGGCTTTCATGACAAAAGCTATCGTACCAATACTCGCAAGGGATTTATGACACCAGTCATATTTCAGGCTCTTGAAACAGCTCCTGGAACTGCGATTTATATGACAGATTGCAACAAACTGTTTACAACAGACAAGAGAGGCATTCTAAAGACTGACACTCGAAAATATCAAGAAATTCTCCAGAAAGAGATAGAATTGGTAAAGCCAAGTTGCATCATTTCTCACGGAAGAACTGCTAACGCAATTCTAAGCAAAATAGTGGGTTCTATAAACTGTGAACTCCATTATGTTCCTTACATAGGGAATTCCTACATGAAAAAAGAGAATCGTGAAAAGGCTATAACTGATTTTGTCCATGCATTCAAGAATAAGAACAACAAATAATTCACAAGAATATGAAAAAGATTTCTTTTATCATCATGCTCTTCTTTGCAATAGCATCGGGAGCCATAGCACAAAATGGAATTGATAGTAACAAGATATTCACGAAAGATGAATTGACAGAATTGCCACAATTCCATGGCGGAGAAGATGCTCTCAATAAATACCTACTTAACAATTTGAAGTATCCCGTTGTAGCAGAAGAAAATGGAATACAGGGACTTGTTAACGTAAGTTTCATTGTAAGAAGAGATGGTACAATTACTGACATAAAAGCTGTAGGGGCAGTAGATCCATCTCTTGCGAAAGAAGCAGTACGACTCGTCAAAGCCATGCCAAGATGGGAGCCTGGGAAAGCCAATGGTTTGGCTGTAAATGCAGGACGTACTATTCCTATTGTTTTCCGCATACAATAGTTTTTTAAAACTATTCCCATATGATACTTACATCCGCCCCATTTTGATGGGATGTTGATGATAATGAATTACTTTTAAAAACAATATTATTAATTTTAAATACCATTAATTATGAAAAAAATTTCTGTTTTTTTGGCATTCATGCTGACATTTCTATTCTCTGCATGTTCTTCTTCTATGTTCGACAAACTGGTAGAGGCATACGAAAGTTCGACCAAAGAACTCGCTTCTGCATCCAGCAACGACGACTGTGACAGAATACATGACGAACTGATGGAAAAGTTGTATAAGATTTCACAGGACTATCCTGATTGGGAAGAGATCATCCAAAAAGAGGGTGAAGACAGCGAAAATGTCAAAAAGGTCACCAAGGCATACAAAGCTTGGAACAATACCCTAGAAAGTGCCACCACCGACAACCATTACATGTTTATGACATACTGCAACATCCCTAATGCCATCGAGCAAATTACCGGAAAGGGAGCATCGAAGAAGACCGAGGAGACCAAAGAAAGCGAAGACACCTCTAACGACCTCTCTTCGTCATCTTCAGATACCAACATCGACGAGATGCTCGACTCCTACGAGGAATATGTCAACAAACTGTCAGACTTCTATGCTAAGTTGAAAGACATGGAACCAGGTTCTGAGGAGTATATGTCTACTCTCGGCGAAGCACAGGAGTTGGAAGGCAGCTATCAGGATTTGCTCGAAAAATGCAAAGATGCCAAAGGCAACTTTACCAGTGAGCAATTACAACGCTATGTCGAGATCACCAAAAAGTTGACCGAGGCAATGAAATAATATCCGACTATAGCAATATTACAACATTACTCATTCATACAACATCTTACATTAATACATAACATATGAAAAAGCTTTTATATTTATCCATGCTGGCCATAACTATTTTGGCCAGCTGTAACTCTAAAGAAAAAGAGGACAAGGCCTTTGCCCGTGTATCAACCTCGAACAATCCTCAGGAGATGAGAGCTTACCTTGACAATTACTTCGAGGAGGCATCTCCAGAACACCTTGTCAAGATTCGCAAGAACTTAAGAGTATGGGTAGACGATTCTACCGCCTATGCCAATATCTGCAAGACCAAAGATCTTGCCACCAAGATTTCTTTGGAGAATGAATACATGGAAAAGTTCAAAGATGGCGGCAACCATAAAACGGAGATTAGCAATATGCTTGCCAAGGACAAAAAGGCCAAAGAGGAGTTAGAACTCAAAGAGCAGAAAGCACAAGAAGAGTTGGAGCTACAAGCTGAAAGACAAGCCAAATACAAAGAATTTAAAGACAATGTCGTCGACTATATCTTTAATTTGAGTGATAATGAAATAGTTAGTGCAGCTTGGGTATTTAGTACTCCCGATGTTAATGGCTGCGGAAAAGGTGTATTTATTAATAACTTTAATGGTCTAAAAGAAAAGTTCACCTACAAACTTGCCGACAATGGAGATTTGCAAGTCAAAAGCAAGAATGGTTCTGCTAGCATCACTTTCTTGAATGACGGATTGTATCGCGGAGATGATTATTTTAAGAGAATATACGCTCCTAGTTATTACAAAGGCTGTAAGAAATACTTCTAAAATATGGTATAATAAACAGCACTATAACCAAAAAATATAGTATTTTTACACTTGCTCGTGGTATTTGCAAAAGATAAAAAAATATAAATTTAACATTAAAAATCATGGAAAAAGAAAAGATTAACCAGTTCATCATGGTAAATGGAAAGTTTTTCCCAGAAATGATGATTGAAGATGTGAAACAGAAACTTGAGTCACTTGACGAGAGCAAAGAGAGCATGCTGATGGCTACTGAATGGAAGAATCCTACTGTAGCCTTTCTATTCGCTTTCTTCCTTGGCGGTTTGGGTGTCGACCGTTTTTGGCTTGGCGAAACAGGTCTAGGTGTTGTTAAACTCATTACTTGTGCAGGAGCTGGAATTTGGGGACTTATCGATTTGTTTACAGTAATGAACCGTGCAAAGATGTACAATTACAACAAATTGATGATGTATTTTTAAACATTAGATTTGAGGAAGAGCAAAATAGCTCTTCCTCAAAAACGAAAAGCAAGACAACAATGAATGACAAAATCAATATGCTATTAATGACATATAGCAAGTATTTTCCTGATGAAAGTATGATGATGATCCGGGACAGATTCGAAGCTATGGATGAATCCAAGACATCTATGCTGTATACATTAGGCTTAAAAGATCCAACAATGGCATTAATACTTTCCATTGTTGCTGGCGGATTAGGAATTGACAGATTTTATATCGGTGACACAGGTCTTGGAATAGCAAAACTGCTTACTTGTGGAGGTTGTGGAATCTGGACGATTATAGATTACTTTTTAATCATGAAAGTAACAAAGGAGAAGAACTTAGAAAAATTCATAACTGTCATGTAATGACTAGGCAAGAAGCTTTCACCCTATTGGGAGTTTATATATTGGGAATGGTGTGGATTATACTGAACAACATCTATGATATAAGTTTAGTGCTATGCCCTACTAAAATTCTCTTTGGTATTCCTTGCCCGGGTTGTGGAATGACTAGAGCTGTAAAGCTTTGTCTTGAAGGTGAGTTATTGGCAGCAGTACGGATGAATCCTAATATCATACTAGTTTGGATTATTCTTCCCATTGCTCCTTTCATCTTAATCACACAATTAGCAACAAAGAAAGATTATCTTGCAAGGATAAATGCCTGTTTAGATAAGAAGGTTTACCTCGTTATAATCCTAATCGCTGAAGGAAGCATATGGATATATAACATTGTCCGGCATATATAAGCGGATTTGACTGCATACTGCTTTATAAATATCGAATATAATAAAATTAAAAACTGAAAGATTATGAATATCAAGAATTTATTTATCATTGCCTGTGCAATGATGTTTACATTGTCCTTGTCAGCACAGACAAGAAAAGGTACTACAGCCAAGAGACCAACTACTGCGTCAAAAAGACCTGCACAACAAACAGCTTCTAAGCCGATATTGGTGGACTTAGGTTTGCCAAGCGGTACAAAATGGGCTGATAGAAATATTGATGCAACAAGCGTTACTTCTGTTGGTGGCTATTATTCGTATGGTGAAACTGCAACCAAACAGATTTATACGTCAGATACATACACATTCAAGTCTGACATTACAAATATTGCAGGAACAGAGTATGATGTTGCAACAAAAAAGTATGGCAAGGGATGGAGCATTCCTACCGCCGAACAGTGGAAAGAACTGTTTGAGAGCTGCACCCTTGACTATATGGTAATCAACAAACTATATGTTGCGAAATTTACAGGACCAAATGGCAAATCCATTTATCTTTACTTCCCGCCTAATGATATATATGCTAGGGTTGGTAACATGGAAATGTCTAAACAAATATCGGCTAAACTTATGGCATTTATAACGGAAAATGAGACTTTCGTTAATTTATCACAACTAGCACAATACAACGGAATGACCGTAAAAGCGACGGAGGCTATATATAGAACTGCCAACAAGGAATCCCTAGCTCAGATATTAGCAATAATATCCGTTGAAAAAAACGGGAAGGTTAATCCGTCCCTAAAAAACGCAACCGTTCAGAATAGTGATCAAGCAATCTATGGCATTCTAGTGCGTCCTGTTTTTAATAGTCCGAAAACAGAAAGTACTGAGGATACAGAACAAGATGAAATAGAACTACCAGAATAAGAACAATATGAAAAGAATACATTATAATATTCTAATAATCTGTTTTGCGCTTTTTAGTTTTATGACTACAAAAGCGCAGAACGCTTCTTCTGTCAAGTCTGCCAAAACTGTAGAACTCAATGCTTTGCTGAAAACAAAGAAATGGTCAATCTCTGATATTGCGAGATATATTCCATATAACATCTCAATGGTTGACGCATCTTTCAACACATGGCTTAAGAGCAAAGAAATAGTTTTCTACAAGGAAGTCAATGGGCAGAAGAAATTGGTTCTTCCTGAAGAAGTAGACAATGAACTGAAGGCAGACTATAAAGACAAACTTGGAGTGGAAACTCCTGCCAATTACTTTTCTGAATGGAAGAACTTTTTTGCAAAACGCTGTTATGCCCATGGTACTGCAGAATATGTTTTGGCAAAATATCAAAACAAGGAAATTACTCTTAAGGAATGTATTGATAAACTGAAGAATGCAGAAGACCAAAAGAGTTATGTGTCCTACATGAAGAGTTTTGTCTTCTATGCTATGCAGCAAGAGCCTACAGCATGGGATGATTTTAATGGAGCATTGAAGGACGTTATTGCTAAAAATAAGAAGACTGGTACTTGTCTTGCTTTCATGCTTTGCAGAACCAATAGTGACCCCAAGCAATGGGTGTCAATTATCAAACAAGTTCCCAGACCTTCAAAATTCTATAATGGTAGTAGCGATGATTCGTTTAGAGAAGATGCCACTATAATGACCACTGCGTTGAATAAAATTGAGCCTATTAATTACAAGGATGAATATGGAGGTTGCCTTTCTGGTATAAATCTTTATTTAGACGGAAGAGTTATTATGCGCCGTACTAATGCAAATATACCTATAGCCACTCTTCATTCTGTACAAGAAGAGACGGATTGTCTATCTGCATACAAAGGTCAAGAGTACACGTTCCTATATAATCCAAATGGAGAAAATCTTTATGGATTTTTACAGGAAAAAGGAGGATGCTATCTGAAGTTAAAACCAGTAAAACCTACGCTATGGAGTGCAAATACAAAACGTTTGTCCAGTGAGCAGTTCGAATTAGTGGCTGGTTATAAGCTCAATAGTGCAGGAGATGTTATTGGAGAGTCGTATATAGGAATGTCAAAGCAGCAATTGTCTGAAGAACTCAAAAAGCCTCTCATGGGTTATGAAGATCTAGTCAGTCTTGGTGCTCAGGCTTCTGAGTATAAGAGACAAGAAGAGATAAACAAGGCTGACAATGAGTATATGTATAAGGAGGTAACTCAGCTCAGAAAGAAATATGGAGACAAACCTGTAGATGCGATGATAAAAATAGAGCCTTATGTTGGAATGCCAGAAGGAATCTTGAATGATTATATTGGTACAATAAAAGGTATCAAAGTAAAATTGTTTGAAAGAGTGTATCATTCAATATGGAACAAATACCAGCTCTGTGGATTGTTACGCAGCTTGGGTAACAATATTACTGTTTGGTGTCTCAACGGAGTGGTTGAACATGTTTATCACGACGGAAGATTATAAGTTCAGAGACCTGTTGCAAAATAAAATGGCAAAGGATATGGCTTATAACAGTTCATAGCTATATAGGAAATACACATCATTCAATAATCAAGCGCCAATACTTTTTTTCAAAATATTGGCGTTTTTTTTTGAAATTTTCCCTTCATATTACTATATTATAAAGGTATAACCAAAAAGAAAGAATAAAATGGCAAATAAAATGTCTTTATGTATTATCAAATACACCTATACTCGATATGTAGGGGTGGATATCGAAAAATATACTCGGGGACTATTCGAGTATGTGAAGGAAGAGTTTGGGGAGTTTCAACCACAAATGTCAGAGCCTGGAACTATACCTGATATGCCAGACTATCTGGACATCGTGCTCTGCAAAAAGGACGGAAGTATCTTCTACGAAATGGATATCCAAAGACGTGCCATCAACATCCCGCATGATTGTCAAATGGATGGATTAGTATTGGAAATCTTTATCCAGAACTGCGATGGCACGAGATACAAAAAAAGACATGCATATCCCAAGCCTTGGTGGGACCATAAAGCTAACGGCAAGTCGGACATGAGAAAACTGAAAATTCATAAAACTATCACCAAAAGGAATCTTAACAATCAAGAAGGCAAAGACTCTGAAGGTATCAGAATACCTGAACTTAGCCCCAAGATTGACCTTAACTTCTTAAAATAACCATCCCATGACATACGAAGAATTCAAGCATTTGGCTGAGCATCCACAGCATCGGGATGTTCCTGCCATCTTCAAGCTCGAAGTTTTAGAAACGGAAGAGCTGGAGGAGAAAAAGCGTTCACACTATCCGAAATATAAGGTGAACACCTATTGTCCGCAAGCCTTCACCACAACCTTGGAGGAGGCTGAGAGTCTGATGCACCAGGATGTCCTTTACCGCAAAAAGATGAAGGAGGAAGACGACTATCCGCAGGATACCTTCTGCTATTATATCTCGGAGATTCCAATGGGACTGTTGCACTACGATCGCGAATGTCTTTCGGAAAGGCTGTATGATGGGGAAGGAAAACTGATCGACCGGTCTTACTGCTGTTCGCGTTTCAGCATTTACTATCCCGGAGTCTGCGATTTGCCTGCATACGACCGTCATCCTGACGAGACCTTCCGAGGCAGAAGCGCTGAACAGATCAGATTCCAAAAGGGTGACATCGTGGAAGTATATCGTGGCGATGAGGTGAAACTTGCCATCGTTGTCGGAACTCCGCTTACCACCGAATGGATCTGGGAGAGAAACCAGGCTGCCAAGGATAAAAGGGGATTGGATGAACTGCCATATGATGAGACGGATGACAGCTATACCGTGATAGATGGTCCCGGCTACGAATACCACGACCACGTTCCGTCGCTGCATGTCTTCGCCCCTCACTATCATGTGCCGCTCTATCTTCAGAGACGATTCAAGGGGTATTTGGAAAAGGCTGAGAAAAAGCAGAAAGAAGAGGAGAAGAAAGACAGGATCTTCCGTCAGGCTCACGATTGCAGCTTCAGCAACAAGGAACAGATAGAGAAGTCAGAAAAGTGCGGCTGTTTCTTCTGCGGCGAAATCTTCTCGCCATCCGAAATCACGGATTACCTCCCTGATGAGCCGCCTACAGCTGAATGTCCCTTCTGTTTTACCGACTCCGTAATAGGTGATGCCTCCGGCTTCCCTATCACCAAGGAATTTCTTAAAGAAAATGAGGAAGAGATGGTTCTAGGGCGTTTTTTCAACGTTTTTCACCGACATTCTCCCCTATCTCATGGGGCAGTATCAGTTCCCAAAGCGTACATTAAAAATGCGATAGCACCGCCCTAACTACCTGTTTTTATACAGTTAGAGGGGTGCTATTAATAAAAAAGAAGCAGGATGGAAGACTGGTCCACCCTGCTATTTTTATTAGAAAACCTTTACGAAACGGTCGATATCGATAGAAAGGCCTACTGAGAAGGTGCGACCGGTGGTCATCGCCGAACTCCAATAATAGTTCTTTGGCGTATAACCGAAAAGATTATCTACCGTGAAGTTTAGATTGACGGCATCCAGGAATCGCTGCTGAAGCGTGAACTTCCACAACTGATAACTGCTGTCATGCTTCTTGATGTTCGTATCAGGAGCTGACAGGTATCTGCCTGACAGAGCGGCATTGATGCGATAGAACGAACAGAGCTGACGGTCGTAGTCGAGACGCCAGGTAGCTGAATGCGGACGAGGCTGGGAGAACTGGGAATCTACACTTCTGCCACCCACATGGAGATAACTGTAGTCGAGTTTCACACCGAGTCCCATATCCGAACGGTACTGGGCACTGAAGTCGATGCCGCTCACCTCTACTCCATCCTCGTTGCAATAACGCGAAGCCACATCCGGCTGACCGGTTCCCGGGGTATAATCGGCATAATCCTCGGTAGTGATGCGCTTATCATATTTATTATAATAGCCCATCAGGGTAAGACTATACTGACCGGTAAAGAAGCCAGCATTCTTCACCCTTCCGGTATGCTCCAGCGCCAGGTTGTAGTTGTTGCTCTTCTCCGGCTTCAGATCCGGATTACCATAAATCATCTGCATACCTGCCATATCAAAGTTCATATACATCTCCTTGAGCGTTGGGGCACGGAATCCGCCAGCATAGTTGGCACGGATGGAAAAGCCCTTCCACTTGGTCATCAAAGCCAGACGACCGGTAGTGGCATGCTGGCTGGATGCAGAGAAGTAATCATGACGAAGACTTGCCACGATGTTCAACCACTGCAAAGGATTGTAATCGAACTGGGCGAAGGCATCACATGAATTCTGATTCTTTGATTCATTATCCTCAAACTGATAGGTGGTAAGATAATCGTTCAGGAAATCTGCACCTACCGTCAATGTATTCTTGCCGAAGATATGGGAATAGAGGGCACGGACGGTGTTCTGACGGTTGGTATAATCGTGGTCGTGAGTACGCTCATCATTCACATATCGAGCCTTGTCATACTGGTCAAAGCCGTAAGAAATCTCCAGATTATCATTCTCCGAAAGATTCATCACGGTCTTCAGTCCGGCAGAATAATCCATGTAATGATCATCATAGTTGCTGCGCTTGCTGATACGATTGAAATAACCGCCACGACCTATCAGTTTTACCTTATCAGAGAACTTGTAGGTAAGACGCTCCTTCACATTGAAGGTCTCTCCACCATAGATATGGAGGATGTTGGATTCTGTATCGAAAGGACTGGTGAGCTGAACCTCATCCGATGTGGTGCGCTGGATGCTGGTCTGCGAATTCCATTTTCCGGCATTGAAGCTGAAGCTTCCACCGTGGCGCCACTCCTTGTTGAAGTCGTTGTAGCGGGTGTTGACATTAGCAGTCCAAGGCTCGCTGTTTTCACGGGAGATGATGTTGATGACTCCGGCTACGGCATTGGCGCCATAGAGCGCTGAAGCAGCACCCTTTACTATCTCGATACGTCCTACATTATCCAAGTTCAGACGACTATAATCTACATTATCCATGGTTTCGCCAGCCAATCGTTCGCCATCTACGAGGAAGAGCACGGCATTTCCACCGAAACCATTCATGTTGAGAGAAGTCTCCTGATTCATGGCATAGCCGAATTCCAGACCCGGCATCTGCTCGGTGAGGAGGTCCTGAATATTGGTAGCATCTGCTATCTTGATATCATTTGCGGTAATCAGACGGGTTACCACAGGAGCATCCTTCAAAGCCTTCGGAGTTCGGGTTGCGGTAACTACCACCTGATCGAGGGCAGTAGCATCCGGTTGAAGGCGAAGCACATGCTGCTCACCTTTTCTCTCATCCGCCTTCAGTACGAAAGTCTGAGTCTGATAGCCCACAAAGCTCACCTTCACTCTCACCGCTCCATCCTTGCTGTAAGGAATGCGGAAATATCCGTCTTCATCAGTTGTTACCCCATCCTTTGCATGCAAAATCTGGACGGTAGCACCCGCCAGAGGTGCGCCCGAATCATCGAGCACTCTACCCACGACATCGCCCTGGGTTTCGGCTTTCAGATTCAGGCACAATCCGCAAAGGATCAGGAATAGTGCGAATATCTTTTGTTTCATCGATCATTACTTCTTTGTTGCATTCGAAGAACAGTTCATGACAAAAGGCATTTTACCATACTGTAAAACAAAAGTAATCTGCATTTTACCATCTTTTATAGTTGCTTTTATAGCAGTTTTAGAAAGACCTTTGCCATTTTCCAATGTTTGATCAAAACTGGTTTCAGGAATAGAATAAGTACCATTTGACTCTGTTACAGCAAGATTCTTCACTGTAATTGAAGGTAAAGCCATAGGTGCAGATCCAAATGCAGGAAGGATGATATTTACATGACTATCATCAACTTTTTCCAACTTAAAAGTTGCATTCTCCAATGGATCCATATCACCCCGACCTACCAAAGTAATAGACATTGTTTCACCAACGTAAGTACCAACAACCTGTTCTGCTGTTGCTGAAGATCCAGCACCATTATTGTCATCATCATCGCTGCTGCAAGAGCTGAATGCTACACACATAGAAACCAAAGCCAACATCATGGCCATCATTGTCTTAAACTTTTTCATTTTTCTTTATTTTTCTTTTAGTTACAATAATATTTTCTGTTTGAGGGGATTTGCAATCCCCGCTTATTTATCTTCCGGAACATAGATGATTTCGCCATTCTCCAGCTGGTAGGCGATGCCCACCTTCTTGCCCTTGTTGCCCGACTTCTTGCTCTGGTCCTCGGAAGGGGTATAGCGATTGATCTTCTGTCCGTCCTTGGTGATGATCTCCATATTCTCCTTGCCAGGATTCTTCACCATCGTGAAGTTATCCTTGCTGAACATTTCCGTCATATTATAGCGCGAAACGAGTGCCACCATCAGGGCAAGGGCAAACACCATCGCCACATCGAAGAGGTTGCTCACTACGCTCATCGGATCATCATCCTCGCCATCATGCGCAAGCCTATTTCTGCGTCTCTGTCTCATAAATTATTTATCTTTAGTTTTTACCTTTAAAAGCCTTTTTTACGTTTTTACTTTTTTACCTTTAAAAGCCTTTTTACTTTTCCTCCAAAAGGTCTGCCATAAACTCGAGGTTGCTCATATCCTCGGTATACCAGCGGTTCTTGGTCTGCTTGGTTACAAAACCGATGGCAGCAGAGAACAATCCCACTACGGTGGTAGCGAAAGCCACCTGCATATTGTAAGCCATCGAAGCAATATCGCCGGTAGAAAGACCAACCAGAGCTGGACCCATCGGAATCAAGGTACCCATCAAACCGAGCATCGGACCCATCTTCAGGAGTGTAGAAGGAAGAGAAAGATCCTTCTCAACAAACTGGGCATACTGGTCGAGGATGCGGTTTACCTGCGCCTTGCTCTGACGGTTGTCCACGAGTTTCTTCATATAGGAAACGATGACAGCCTGCTTGTTCTTTGGCAAGCGATCGCCCAGGGTATCGATGTTATCGAGTGTCAGGGTGTTCATCTGTTCACGAATCTCCGCACCCGACTTGCGCTTTACAAGATACTGTCCGAAGAAACCTCCAAGGAGCAGCAAGGCTCTGAGGAAGAAGAAAATCAACAAAATAATCACAGGAACCAGCATGCCTGTGGAAATCCAAAACAAAACGTCTGATATGTAATTCATTATACTCTATATTTTTTAATTTGATAATTGTAAATTGCCCATCCTATCGCCATTCCTACGATGACGATGGCGATGACGCCGAGAAGGGAAAGGGCATCGAAACTGTTGAATCCTGCCACCGCTGTCCTGCCATTCACCGTACCGATGATGCCCATCAATCCGAGCAGCACCTCTACCAGGAAGAGCAGTTCCAAGCGGATTGGTCGCTCCGGCAAGAGCCATCTCAAACCGTAGGTGAATACCGGAGTCAAGACCAGCAGTACTACGGCAAGCACCCATGCCACTACCTGGAACGATACGCCAGGAAGCAGGAAGATGGTCATCACCAGAACACTGAACAGCACTGGAAAAACCAGCAAACCCGGGAAGTACTTCAGGAAGATGAAGAACACCCATTTGCGGCGGCTCACATGTTCCGAAGTCTTCAGATCTACGTGGTGCACACAGAAAAGCATCGTGAGTGCCACGTCGATACTCAGTAGCACCGCCATATCGAGCATCAGCTTCTGGTCGGCTATCCAAGCCGCAATCTGCGTCTTCGACTGCTCAATGGCGAATGGCCAAGTCATTCCCACGAAGAAGGCTACGAGCACAGAGATAATCATAATCTCCTTCACTCCGTGGAAGGTCTGCTTCAGCACAAAACTGAAGCAAACCAATATCATCATTACTAAAACTAATGTCTCCATTTCTATTCTACCATATTCTTTCTTCTTCGGCGAATGAGGATAGCCAGCATCACGAAAGCTACGATGACGATGACACCTACTACGATGCCGCTCACCACAGTGGTGGTCTTCTGAGTTTCCTCATTCAGCGTCTCCTTCTTCATCACCATACCCTTGTCGCTGCTGTTCTTCGCAGCCTCAGCATCGCGGATCTGCTCTACATTCTGCTGATATTCCTTGGCAGAAGCAGCATCGGTCTTGCTGGCGATATAGTTGCGGAGCTTGGCATTGTCGCAAACGAAACCGGAGCATGAAGGCTTATACTTGTTCACGGTCTCGGTATGGAGCTTGGCAATGTCCTTGAGCTGCTGAGGAGTAGCCTTCCACATTCCCTTGCGGGCACTCTCCATCATCACGGCGGTCATCTCCATCAGCGCTGCCGGATTCTGCTTGTCGAAGAACTCCTTGGTTCCGAGATTGTACTTGTCCTTGACATATACATTATATATCTCGTCCCACATCTCCTTGTCGATTGCCTTTGGCTTCATCACATTCCAGCCGTAGGTGTTGGTTACGATTTCGGCGAATGTGCTGGCACTGCTGGCTCCACCCTTCATCTTCTCCTTGATATAGGCAGGGTTGAAGATGGTGGTTCTACCCTCGATACCGATAGCCTCCTTCACCTCCTGCATTCTCATATTGCTATGGTTACGATAGTCGGCGAGATAAGCATCCGGATCCTTACCGGTCACGTTGCGCACAGCGAGGTTCATACCTCCCATAAACTCATATACGTGGTCGAGGCTCAAGGCACCCCAGGTGTTGCTCTGGCGTGGCTGAACCACCACATCGGTACGGGTCAGCGCTGCCTCGAAAGCTGCCTTGCGAACAGTCTCCCAGTTCTTCTCATCACCATAGAAGGCACCCATATTGTTCAGATAGACCTCGGCAATCTGACTCTCCTTATCCCAGCGGTCGCCTGCGGTTACCATCTCCTGGATACCAGTGCCATAGTTGCCGTTTACGCCACCAAACACACGATACATACTAACCTCGCGTGCCTCCTTTGGCGACATACCCTTCTCTACGAGCACCCGTTCCGATTCGGTAACACCGGCTTTCACCAGGTTGTCATACTTGTCACCCTTGGCATTTGCCGCCATCTCTATCGCCTTGTTGATGAGGAAGAGACGGGATGCTGCCAGGTCGCGGAGCTGACCGGAAGTCTGAACTACGACATCGATGCGAGGACGGCCCAACTGCTTGGATGGGATGAGACGCAGATCGGTAACACGACCGAAGGCATCTCTTACCGGTTCTACACCGAGCATATAGAGAATCTGAGCGATGGTAGCACCCTCTGTTTCGATAAACTCGCTACTCCAGAGCGTGTAGCTCACCTTACGAGGATATTCACCCTTATGTCGCTCGCAATACATCTTGATGGTATTGTCGCAAAGTTCCTTCGCCTTCTCCCAGGCATCCTCCGATGGTGTATTCTCTACATTGATGGAGAAGAGATTTCTACCGGTAGGCAGGGTGTTCGGATTCACAATCAGATCACCACCAGGAGATGGAGCGGTAAAGCCGCCATTCAGGGCATTCATCAGAGAAGACATCTCATTGAACGGACTCTGACGGAGCGCCTCCGAATACTTGCCCACATTCTGCAAGGCATGCTCTACGGTAGTAATCGCCTGAGCCAGATGAATCTGCTGACGGGTATATTTAGGTGCCTTCGACATCATCATATCCTTATCTTTAGAAGATTTCTGAGATGCTTTGCCCTTGCCGGCTTTCGCCATCTTCGCCTTCTTCAGATCCTCCTGATACCATTTCTGTCCCTTCTTGATGGCTTCCATCATCTTGTCAGGGAAGCGACCGGTCTGCTCCATCTTCTCGAATGCCTCACGACTCATCTGCGGAACCTTCTTCTTATGAGAAACCTTGGCAGCACGGAGTTCGCTTACCGTACGGTGGTCCACCTTCTTCGGCTTCGTCTCCTTCGCTCCACCCACCTGGTCTGCCATCTGCATCATCATCTGGATAGGATCCGGAGCAGCCTGCATTGCTTCTACCTTGCGAGCCATCTGGAGTTCTGCAGGAGTGATTCCTACATAACGGCAGATGTATTCATCAGAAACAGAGGCTGAACCCAGAAGCTGGGTTACGGTATTGCGTGCCTTGCTCAGATAGAGACGGTCGAAAAGCTGCTTATGCTTCTCCACACCCTCTTGAGCACGACCTTTCAACTTATCTACTGCCAACATTCCGTAGGCAATAGGATCTGTAGCCATCGCATAGACACTGGTGCGGACATCATCGTTATCGTATGGCACACCCAGCGTATAGAGTTTGCCGGTAATCTTCTCGTTTGCCAACTCTTCCGCAAAGTTCTCTACTCTCGCAATTTCATCTGCAGAATAAGGCTTGTTCATCTGCTTGGCATCGAGTCCCAGTTCACGGGCGATTCCCATCTTCACGGTCAGCGCCTTCACCTTGAGCGACTGTTCGGCAGATGCCTTCTTCTCGTATGACTGGATGGCATCGCTCAACTGCTTATAGGTCTGTCGCAACTCGCTCTCCTTGAAAGGAGGAGTGAGATAGCTCTGGGTCTGGGCATAGGTGCGGCGCTTGGCAATCATCGCCTCGCCCACATTGCCGATGGTATATATATAAAGATGTGGAACCACACCAATCAATCGGTCACTCCAGTCGTTGCTGCCGAGTGCCACCTGCTTTCTCGGAGTATATTCCAGCGAGCCGTGGGTTCCGAAATGGATGAGTGCATCGGCACTGAAACCATAACGAGCCCAGAGATAAGAGGCAACATAGGTGTAAGGAGGTGCCTGGTCGGTGCCATGCACAATCTTGAAGGAGTCGCCTCCCACGCCTGCCATCACCTGTGGAAGCAGAGCCACATTACCGAACTGCAATCTTGCCACCGCCAACTTACCGTCATCGGTAGCCATATATTTGCCAGGGAAGGAACCATAGAGCTGGTTCATCTCCTTGATCATCTTCTTAGACAAAGCCTTCTGGGTCCATCCGGCAAACTGCTGGGCGGTAACCAGGGCTGGATGTCCAGACTTCAGGAACTGGGTATAAGCCCCCTCGGCATAGGTTCCGAAGACGGAACCCTGAGCCTGAATCATCTTTGCTAACTCCTGAGGATTGGCTGGCAACTTGCCTACATTGTACCCTTCATTCTTCAAGCGAACCAGGAGATTGTAGAGCGATGGAACCACTTCCATTCCCGAAGCTGTGAGTGCATTCTGACCGGGACCCTTGAAGTAGAAGATGGCGATGCGCTTGTTGCTGTTCTTCTTGTTCTTCAGATTCACATAGCCCTGCACGCTCTCCACGAAACTCTCCATTCTGTCAGGGATACCGTAAACCTCCTGCAAGCCCTCCTTGTTGATGCGCTGTCCGAAAACCACGTATGGACGGATGGCACCATCAATCTCCGGAGTCACGATGCTCTGCGACATGAAGCCGCCGTTCATTCCCTGCTTGTCGTTCTCCCAATCGGTGGTCAAACGGTTGATATTAAGAGGTGAGAACAATGGAATATTCTTCTGCTTCAGGAACTCAACGAAGTAATCGCCCAGTCTGCCATGCGCCATATTCACTACGGCATTCGCCTGGATACTGTCGGCATGATGACCGGCGATAAAGCTCTGCAGCTGGTTGATGCGATACACCATGAATCCCTTCTTCTCGAAAGCTTTCTCCATATCTGGAGCCGCACCCATAAAACCGGTGAGCAAGATGGTAGGAGCACCTTTCTTATATAAACCGTTCTTTGCCAGGAAGGCATTGTACTCACGGATGCTGTTGAAACCCAGTTCATCACCCTTCTCATCTTTCGGGTCAAAATGAGTCAGGAGATAGTTTGGTCGCTCATCCACACGTTCCGGTTCTGGAGCCATGAACTTCTTTCCGTCGATAAACTTGCGGATGTAAGCAAGCATACTGTGATAATTCTTCTTGCTGCCATTCTCGATGTACTGCATCAGATAATCTGCATCGAAGTTATCTACTGATACGATATTGTTGGCAGGGTTGGTAGCAGCATGAGTCAGGGTCGGCACCTTGTAGGAAGCCTCTTCCAACTGCTTGCGCTGGTTCTCGTCAATTCGGAGTCCCATACCATTCACGATAATCATATCGTAATCATCCAGATGATCGAAATCATCGGTCGTGATTTCACTCAGTTTAATCATCGCATTGTCGTTGGCATGCGAAATCTGTCCCAGCGCAATAGCCTGATAGTTGAGGAAAGCGATGCGGGTAGTACCCACCCAGGCAGAGTAAGCCTTCGCCAAACCTCCCAGAACAATCACAGCCAATAAGGCCAGGAAGATGTGTTTCTTTTTAATCTTTCTAATTTTTCCTAATCCTTTTTTCATATCTATTCCTTTTTTCGGGCTGCAAAGGTAAGGCTTATTTAGAAATTGTACAATACCGAGAAATTGTGATTTTCACATTTTTTATACTTAAAAATAGGTATCAGGTTAAACGCATTGATATAGTCAGTACTAATAAATAAGTAGCGTTTTCAGACCTTTTCTTTCATTTCAGCCCTCAAAAAGAGGAATTATTCCGTCAGAACAGGCATCAAAAAGAGGAATTATTCCGAAATATGCAGAAAGAGCGTAATCACCATTACGGCAATCACGCTCTTTCTACTTATAAACATAAAACATTACGAAGATGAAAGAAAAGCTTAGCAAACCTTCTTCTTGCGCTCACAATAGCGTTCGCATTGGGCGCAGATGTCATATCCCAGCATGGCACCCAAGATAAAATCCTCCTCCGGCGTAAGCTGGCACAACGGTTTGGTGATTATCATGCGGATAGCATCCAGACATTCTTTCTTACCAAAGAAGAGATTCAGACGGTCGTTGCCAACCGGCTGGATGATATAATCAATGTTCTGACGCTCTAATCTAGTTATGGCAAAAGACTCATATTTCTTGTTGAAGGTGTAGAGCACCAGGCGGCGCACGCCCTTCTTATATTCATATATATGATTCATCAGAACCTTCAAATCTACTGGTGTTGCGATTTCCTGCTGCATACTATCCGAATTTATCTGTTTTTAAACCAAGAATCAGAGAATTCCATCATTCTCCAATTCTTGAAAAATATTTTTGTAAAATTATAACGCTGGCTTGATGTCCTCGAGCCAGGCATCGATACGCTCCTCTGTCTTGTCGTCCTCGTTCACCTCGTCGAGTGCGAGTCCCAGGAACTTGTCGCCATCAATTGCCTCACTGTCATCATAGGTGTATCCGTCAGTAGAAACACCAGGCAATACGGTAGCGCCAGCCTCAACGACAGCATCATAGAGTTCCTTCATGCCGCCACAAAATGTATCAGGGTAAGACTCGCTGTCGCCACAACCAAACAGGGCCACAGTCTTGCCAGCCAAGCCGGCACTCTTCAATGTCTTCACGCCATCATACCAGTCATCCTGCATCTCACCGGCACCCCAGGTAGAAGTACCGAGAAGAAGATTCTCATGACTTGTGATAGTAGCGTCATCGATGTTAGCTACATCTACAGCTTCCACGCCCAACTTAGAGGCGATGGTTTCGGCAATCGACTGGCATGAGCCAGTAGAAGAGCCATAAATTACGATTGTTGTTTTCATTTGTCTATCTTACTTTTAGTTACATTTATTTTCGGGTGCAAAGATACATCCTTTTTCCATCATCTGCAATACCTAAAAATGATGGTTTCGCAGAAATACCTAAATATGGGGATAGATAAAAAGTTTTAGGACGATTCATCCTAAAACTTTCTTAAATGCATAAGGGTATGTCATAAATCCATGACACACCCTCTTCTGTTATTTGTCAATTTCAGCACGTATGAATATACCGTTATTGCTGTAATAGAGATCGTAGCCAGGAATATCAATTTCATATCCGCCAACCTCTTTTTCAATTTTATAAGGCTTCAAATCAGGATGCCTCTTTGCTATATCCTCAGCTATGACAGTAGGAATAATGCCTACAGGCATCTCAGAGTATTTGCACTCAACACTCGTCCACTCTCCCTTCTCATTAAACTCCACTTTAGAGCCATCACTGAGCAATACTTCATATTCCCAAAAGCCATTATCTTTCTCCTTTTCCACACGGCTGTATGATGCATCAGCAAAATATTGCTTTACAAACAGCTGTGCCGACATCGGCAATGCTGCATAATCAAACTCTTTCTCTTCACTGCTGCATGAAACTGAAAAAACTACAAGTAACATCGCAAAGAATGCAGTAATAAATGTTCGTTTCATTTTCATAATGTTATCATTTAAAATTACTATATTTATACCATAATCTCTAGAACCAATATCTATGATACAGATTCGAAATCTATCAGCCACAAATATAATAGTTTTACTTTAAACTACAATGATTTCAAACTCAAATTAACTATAATTCAATATTTTTTTATTTTTCCATTTGTTCTACTGCCATAGTTCTTAGTTGTTAGACTTATTCAGGTTACAATAGATATTGCATAGATAGAAATTACAAGGTAGACTTTTAGGTTCGGTTTTTGAAAGTGAGTCCTGCTGGCAGTGATGCCGGCAGGATTCTGTGTTATTATACTCTAATGCAGACTGCGCTTACTTAAATTCTTCAATCTACGGGCAAACTCAGGTGCAACCTCTATCCTATAACTCATTAAGCAAATCCTCCGCAGGAATAAAATCCATTTTTCCTTCGCGATGAAGCTTCAATTCCGTAAAGGCCTGATTGATACTAGCAAGGGCTTCTTCCAAATAGCTCTCGTCATTAGAAAGTACGCCCAAGCTATTATAAATATCAGTATTCAATTGCATCACATTCATTATCGAATCCTTTCTTTTAGCGATACATTGCGTAGAATTCCTGCACCTTGTCATGGAGCATAGAAGCATGGAGAAGACCACTTTTCCATTCTTCAGGAATTTGGTCTATTCCAAATTCAGCACCCAGGATAGCCCCTGCTACTGCAGCATTGGTATCCGCATCTCCTCCTGATAAAACAATCTTCAGAATACCCTCCTTATACGAGGTTGCATGCCAATAAGCCCATAGGGCAGCCCCTAAAGTTCTGAGCGTATATCCCATACTCTTTTCATCATCCAGACACAAAGAATCCAGACCTTCATGATATGCCAAGTCAATAAATGGAATGATTCGCTCATCATATTGTTTAGCAATGCCAATCACATCTTCATAATCCAATATCCTGTTTTCAAAGACAAGAGCATGTATGATAGAAGAAACGATAACGCAAGAGCCCACACAGCGAGGATCATAATGAGTTAGCTTACAGATATTCTCTGCATTATTAGCCACATTGTCCTTCAAAAGTCCTACCACCGAAGTTCTCATGACGGCCCCATTAGCTGCTGCTTTTTTCTTTCCCATCTTCCAGATAATCTCTGCAGCCTTCTGTGGATTCGAAGTATAGTCGCCAAGAGCCATTACATTATAGGTATGCCGGCCAATTCCCATGCCTCCATTCATCATCCATTCCTTAAACCTTTTGGCAATATCAAGAATATCTACCTTTTGACAAGCCACAAAAGAATCTAAGATGCATAGCATCATGTCGGTATCATCAGTCCAATCGCCTCTTTGCCAACGACGACGATGATCATCCTGCACGATTTGTGAATAGTCCTCTATCCCATTAGGATAAAAACGATCCACCTCTTGCTTGGACATAAACTCCGTGCTCAGTCCCAAGGCATCTCCTACAGCTTGTCCGAAGATGGTACCAAGGAATCTTTCTTTTATAGTTTCATTTTCCATATTTTTTCTATTCATACAACCAACAAATCGTAAAATCATCCATATCAATCACTCCTTGATGATATAATCCTTTGAGATATTCCTCAAAAGTTAATTGATTATCAGATGCTTGAAGTATTTGTATCCCTTCTTTTAACGGTGAAACAGACTCTTTCTCCACAATAGAAGCAGATTCTGGAGAGACTTCTTTTACCTGTCCAGATTCAAGAGAATGCGAAATAACCTCTATATAGACAAACTTGTTGCATGCAGCAATAAATGGCAGAGGTGTTTTCTTCATCCCCATACCTATTACCTCCTTTCCTGCCTCTCTCAGACGCATAGCAAGACGTGTAAAGTCGCTATCGCTAGATACCAGACAGAAGATATCCACTTGATTGAAATAGAGAATATCCATAGCATCGATTATCATAGAAGAATCGGTGGCGTTTTTCCCGGTTGTTTAATTATACTGCTGAATCGGGCTAATGGCATTTTCCAAGAGTACATCTTTCCATCCATTCATGGAAGACTTCGTGAAATCGCCATATATACGTTTGATGGTGAGATTACCAAATCTCGCCAACTCATCGGTCATATCCTTGATATTTCTGTAAGATACGTTGTCCGCATCTATTAACATCGCTATCATGTTTTCTGTTTTCATTTTACAAATGCTATAAACCTATATTATATGATAAAATATTCTACAGTATCATCCAATATAACATTTACTTGGGAGTAAAACCTGCATTTTTTTGCCCTGGAAGTATCAAAAGATCCTGCAGCTCTGAAGTCTTCGAGATGTAGTTGGAGACTTTTATACATCTTACACATTTTATAAGGTGCATCAAACCACGAAGAAACTGTTACAAAATTCCTACATGAGTTACAATTAGAGATATGGTATTTCTGAGAACAAATGGTATAGGCATAATTATATGCTTCATATCTGTTATGTGCAGAGAATACAACTTCACATAATGCTCGATGGTCTTTTCTCTTTATTTGTTTGCAATTGCAATGTTCATTAGAAAGATATATTTTCCCGGATGGCATAAATGCACAGCGAGTGAGCCATACACTTTCATTTATGTTGGAGTTGTTATAATCTTTGTTTTTGAAGCCATAGAATGCAACAATTTTTATTTTTCTACCTTCCCACTCTTCGCCAACGGTTTTAGACTTCTCGACAAGTCCGGATTCTATCAAGGAAGAAATACTGTCCTCATCTTCTATAAGGATTTCTATTATTTTGTTTCCGCTATGTAGCTTGGCTTCATCGCTTGCATGGGTTACACAAAACTCTATATAGATAGGCTTACGTTCCGGGAACTCCTTAGAGAAAAATTTCAGGTCGCTACGCCTTCTAATATTGTCATACGAAATTTCCTGCTCACAAGAGTCATACCATTCCTTAATATCAATCCTCCTCTTCTCCTTATTGGAACATCTTCTTGAATGGGACATGAAAATGCATTTATCCTGGTTGCAAAAGGAAGTATACTCAAACTCCATATATAATGATGTTCTATTATAGAATGCTTCCTGTATTTTCTCTTTAGCCAACAGGTGAAGCATTGACTCATAAGCAGCTTCACATTCTGTTCCTGACAAATGAGAAAAATGGTGCTTGCGCTTTGCACCTTGTTTCGCCTGAAGAGGTTCGCCACAATAGGTGCAAAAGCATCTACACTCTTTTCCATTCGCCACACTATCGATATGTACCAATTTCCCTTCAGCACTAAGTGCGTATGTTAAATATGGCTTTTTCATACTCCTAAAATATTAAATGTTTAAGGTCGCAATTTGCGACCTTAAACATTGGAAATCACAGTTTGTGATATCCAATGTATTAATAAAATCGAGAGGTAGTCGAAATATTTGACCACCTCCCTCGCAACTTTATCAATAGCGGTATTGTTGTAAACTCGTGCTATATTTTTTTAGCTATGCCCATCTTCACCATTTCTTCAAGAGAACTCGCCTTTCCATCCACTACCCAGGATTTGCCGACTCGCTGAATATTATGTTCCTTGTTGTCTATCCTGTATGATATTCCTTCTCTTGTTGTATAGGTGGTGTCACCAATAAAATTGAATGTTCTCATTTGTTTTTGACTTAACCGTGCTGTCGAGGGCTTATTTGTGCTTGCAAAGGTATAAATAAATTCTTAGAAATCCACTTTTTTTGAAGTTTTTTTAGCTAGGATTATTTTTTCGGGCAGGTCGCACACGTTGAGCCACATGTAGTTTTGTTTGTGATGGTGTTGGCTCATGTCTTGCGTGACCTGGAACAGCGTATGACAGAGGCGCTAAAAAAATATGATGAATGTTTGCTTGCTTCAAAGAAAAGAAATATCTTTGCAGACAAGTAAACGCAGGCGTTCACAGAACTTATTCTATGTCGTGTACATCTGTAAATCGGCCAAACAAGAGGGTAGAGGTGGAGAATATTCTCCACCTCTTATTTTATATATGGGAAAGGAGAAGGCAAAGGAGGAAATCTTGGTGGGAAGGGTTCCTATTTATGATGGTATCGATTTTGCCGATATCTCTTCTCCGTCGTAATATTCAAGGAATAATCTAAAAAGTTACCCAAAATATTTTTTCTTCGAATCGGGAGATTAATTCTTGTTTTAGATCAGTTGGGGAGATTGCAACCCTCAAATGCACCAAATCCAATGCAGGAAACACTATCAGGAATAACAAGACTACTCAAGGATTCGCAACCTCTAAATGCATAACACTCAATGCTTGTAACACTATCGGGGATAACGAGACTCTTCAAAGAACAGCAACCACTAAATGCACTTTCCCCAATGCTTGTAACACTATCGGGGATAACGAGGCTACTCAAAGAAGAGCAATGCCTAAATGCACTTTCCCCAATGCGAGTCACACTATCAGGAATGACATATGATGTCGTATTCTTATCTCTAAATGCGATAATTTTACTTTTGTCCTTATCAAACAATACTTTATTGTCAAATAAAGTAAGGTGACAAACATTTCAGTCCACCATCCCACCTGCAAAATGGATTACCATTCAAGTTCACTACACTTTCAGGAATAACAACGCTACTCAAAGAAGAGCAATGCCTAAATGCATTATCCCCAATACTAGTAACACTATTAGGAATAACTATGTCTGTCAAAGATTTGCAATATGCAAATGCATAATTCCCAATGCTGGTAACACAGTCAGGGATAACAAGACTACTCAAAGAAGAGCAATTCTTAAACGCACCACTTCCAATGCAGGAAACACTATCAGGAATGACAACGCTACTCAAGGAACTGCAACCAGAAAATGCAAATTTTCCAATACCAGTAACACTATCTGGGATAACAATACCAGTCAAAGAAAAGCAGTTCTCAAATGCACAATCCCCTATGCTAGTAACACCATCAGGAATAACTATGTCTGTCAAAGAACGGCAACCCTCAAATGCACAATCCCCTATGCTAGTAACACCATCAGGAATAACTATATCTGTCAAAGAAGAGCAGTTCTCAAATGCACAATCCCCTATGCTAGTAACCCTGTCTGGAATGACAACGCTACTCAAGGAACTGCAACCAGAAAATGCATAATCCCCAATGTTCGTAACGCTATCAGGTATAACCAGGCTTGTCAAGGAACGGCGACCAATAAATTTACTCCAACCAAATGCCCAATCACAAATTATCTTTGTTCCTTTTCTTATAGAATAAGTACCATTAAGTCCTTGTGGAGCTTTCAATAGTTTTCTTCTATCTTTGCTATATTCCACTCCCCATTCATCAGTAAAAGCCTCCTTCAACTCTTCCCATGTAACTTTGGTTGATAAGTCTTCAATAGTTTGAGGCAGGAGAGGCTTTTTGCCAATAAACAACTTGAAAGAACATGCAGAAAGCTCCTTTCTCGCCAAGGCGAGCATGAAAAGTGTACAGAAATCCTTATCACACATCAATTCCTGCAGGGCAGATATTACCTTACTATTTGAAGGATTGCAATAATCATTTTCTGAGAAGAGAAGTCTGTCTGAGGCACCATAGATATCTAACAAAGTAGATTTCATCGAGATAGCCTTTAATGACAAGGCGATGCTTGCCAATGAAAAATCATCTATCGTTTCATCGAAATCATCCACAGTACGCAAAGGATGACTGAAATCCCTGGTACCGATAGTTGGAGATTGGCTGCCCTTCATAGATGGCACAAACATCCCGTCATAATCCACCAATGTAAGAGAGCCATCTGGACGGATTATGATATTGTCTGGCTTGACGTCGCCATGGGCAAAAGATTGTGAACGGAGCCAAGCCGCCATTCTTCCAAAGCGATAACAAAGCAATGACATGGCTGACTGATTCCGGTAATTTGCAGCAATGTAAGCTTCCATCGTCTCCCCTTCTACCCAATCCATCAACAATACAGGGAATTCATCCTCCTCGCATTGACTGTCAACGAAGAGTTCTTTCTCCATATACTTTACTGATGTAATGTATGGAGAATCTAACAAATCCAGTTCGTCTGCAATCTGACGATAGGCTTCGGCTCGCCCCTGCTGTTCTTCCGTAAAACACTTCAGGGCATAATATTTCCCGCTACTCTTGTCCTGCATCTTAAACACCACGGCAAAAGCACCACTACTGCGATACGGCTCTCCGTGATCATCCAATACAGGAGTCAGGTGAGCCAACTCTTCAAGATTATCACCTGCATCTTGAATGGCCTTTACATATTCTGATATCAATGGATACTGCATATTGTGTACTGTAATTTTATCTGTTTCTACAAATCTTAATAACAACAAATAGGAATATAAAGAAGATGGGCGCTAGCCTTTAAAATAAACAAGCGTGAAATCATCCAAATCTAAAATCCCTTCCGAGTTCAGTTTTTTCAGATACTGTTCAAACAGGCTGTCGGATGATGTTGCATCCAACAAAGATTGGAGCACATCCTTCCAAAAATCAAACTTCATGGTCTCTGCTGTTTTCAAAAGTTGGGAATTGCCAGATGCTTTTAGGTATTCTTCAGCAAGCTCCGCACCATACTCCTTACTTTTAGACAATTCATACATCATCATGATATAATGCGATAAGGCATCGCTGGCAGCAAAGACTACCGAAGATTCATCCAGATAAAAGTCACCACAACTGAAACCTTCCTCTTCCAGGGGATCTTTACAGCTAACCAACCTGGGAGGATTGCTAAAATCAGACAATTTCGTAAAACTATGTTCCAAGACACCTGTATCCTGACTATAATGAAAGACTACGCTATCGCCGTATGCCATCCATTTACATTGCTTATCCCCTGTTATCCATGCAGCAGCAATGGTGGCGCAAGACCCCTCATTATAATATTTATTCAAAAGAATGCCATCGCCTTCCTTTGCTCTTTCCTCGTGCTCATTATAAAAGGGCTCCCAAATGCCATCTACCCATTCGTCAAGTTCTTTGAAGGAGACGACGGGTTTATCTTTTGGAAGATGTTTTACAAGATATTCCGACCACTCATTGGCAAACAAACCACAGCCTCCTGCCCCATCTGATACCGCTATGCAAGTATCAGATGAGTAGAAAGCATCTTCGTTTGCAACATGGTCATTGAACTTTGCTATACTAACACCTCTGTTCATATCTTTTCTATATATCATTACAGATTCTGATTAACCAGCATACTCGAAAGTGTGCCAATCTTCATCATTTTAACCAATCTCTCCATACCCGTATTTACACCCATAGCATGGTAGCGAATATCTGCCTGCTTGTCTCCAAAGATGTTACGAATCTGCTCATTATAGTTGAGAGGCAAGAGACTTGACATATTATAAAGTTTCTCACCATATCCATTTCCGTTCAATTCATCTGCAGTTGCAGGGAACACTACTGATTCAGCATGTCCTGGCACAACGTGAATATTGAAGAGCAAGACATTACCATCATTGGTAAACATCGATTTCAACTGATTGGAAAGTTGCAGCATCTCATCATGCGAGGTTCCGTTATATTCACCATCAGTGATATTGATAATCGTTGGCGGATAACAGTCCTTGTCATGATGCTCTTTCATCCAGTTTTCGAGCAAACCTTCCGCACGTTTGAAAGCCTTATCCATGTGTGTCCAACTACCATCATGGCGAGCTACCATCCATTGCTTCTTCTCTACTTCTTTGATGGTGAGTCCCTTTCGGGTACGTACCTCTTCCTTCACCATTTTCTTTTGGTAAGGATTATCACGAATCTCTTCCGGAGTAACGAAGTCTCGTCCTTCCAGATTGCCATTCCAGGCACTATAAGCCTCAGTGCCATAACCTATCATGGCAATATCAAAGTAATGGCGAGTTTCATTATTCTTCACACATCGCTCCACCAACTCGTTGATCTGGGCATTTACAATACGGGCAACAGCCTCAGATAAAGTCATATCCTCACCATTGAAGGTAGTAATTCTGCGCATAGAAACACTTTGGTCCACCAGGAAGATGAATGCTGTAGGATGCTCACGGTCAACACGAGCTGTATATGCATTCTTGCTCTGCAATATCTGTGGCTGGCTTGGAATCGGAATACCAAAGTTACCAATGTTCTTGATATACTTCAGGGGAATGGTGTTCTTTACCAATATCTCCGCCTGATAGAATGGCTGCTCATCCACATCGAAATCGAAGTGATTACGAGCCTTGACTGTTTGGAAGTGAATCGTCTTGAAATCCTCCAGACTTCCACCCACATGAGCACCATTGCGCACAGCATTCCTGTCTGCATACTTGGTATCCTCATCATAAATCACCTCTGGGTCAATCTCCAGAATGACAGGGTTAGAAATTCTATCCTCATTCATTGCCACATACATCATTGGATGGTTCATGGTAAAGCTGACACGAACATAATGTTCCAGATTATCACGCTTATCCAACGACCAGGATGGAGAACCTGGTCCTCCACCTCCCGGTTTAGGAATATTGATACCACGTTCCTCACAATCCTTCCAAGAATAGAGTCCTCCATTCTTGATAATATTCTCCAAGTTATCACGGTCTGTGAAGTGATAGAGCTTGGTGATATGATTTTGTTCGAGAATATTCTTAAAATCCTCCCAGTTACTTCTTTTGTTCATTGTTTTTGTCCTCCAATAATATATGTATGTTAGAATAACGTTAGTTGCTTTGGTTCTATTGTCTGCGGTTTCCACTTTTTATCACTAAAAGGATATAGACCTTCTACGTATGCCTTGATTAGAAAGGCATGCGAAAGAGGCTTCTTCGGGTCATCCACATCACAATTTGTATTATAATCCAAAAGTACGATGGTCTTAGTTTGGCTAGCCTCTCGTAATCTTTCGATAATACTTTGAACCTTATGTTCAAGAACCCACTTGTAAGTAGGAATATAAATCAGCTTTCGAGCTTCAATATATCCGAGCAATTCAGTTCCGTTTACTCCTTTGCGATGTCCAAGAGGCTTTCCGAACTTGCGAACTGTCCTCTTGATATTCTTCATCGACTCATTCTTAAACATTTTCATATCTACATCAGCCGATTCAAATACCTTTAGCCCTTGCCACACAGCCTCAACACATGTAGCTGTAACACCCTCACTAAATGGCACAGGTATGCCACCATGAGGATAGAATGGGCTCAACTTTATCAAGTCATCTTCAGCATGACTCGTTACATCCGCAATTATTGCATCGGGATATTTCTTCAAGATATTCTCCCGCTTCTTTCGCTTAGATTCTATAATTATCATATTGAAATACCTCCTCACCAAAACGTTTAATACAATCAGCTTTAATGTCTTCATTTACAAGACGGCAACTTCCCAAAGCTTTTACACCCACAAAAGTTATAGAATTTGGAAGTTTGGTATGCAATTGCAATCGACACCCACCAAAGACAAAATCATCAATTTGCTTCATATTTATAGAAAAAGAAACATCTCTTAATCCACTACTACTAAAAGCAGACCTTTTTAAAACCAACACAGTATTAGGCAACTCTATATACCTTAAATTATAACAGCACATAAAAGCCATCTCACTAATAACCTCAACTCCGTCTTGCAGAACTATATCTTTTAAGTTTGCGCAATAACAAAATGCCATTTTTTCTATTATACGAACACTTTTGGGCAATTTGACCACTTTTATACTTAAATTTTCAAAAAAGGCATGCTCTCCAATATATTCCACATCATTAGGAATAACAAGAACACTCTTATTTCCCAAATAAGCTATCAAACGCTTTCTATCATTTGACAGTAAAAAATCTTCTGTCAAAATATAAAAGTCAGATAAAACTTTCAAGTCTAAGAGACATGATACAAAAGGATTACCAACTATTATTTTTAATGTAGAAGGCAAAACCATTTTCTTTAATTGCAAACATCCTCTAAATGCACAATCTCCAATAGACAGCAATTTCTCAGGTAATACTATTTCTTTCAAATTGTTCAAGAATTCAAAAGCACCATTACCTATATATCGTACTGTTTTGGGGATGACAATTTCTTCTAAAGCAGATTCATTATCAGGGATTTGCATACTAAAAGCATTGTCACAAATTACAATAACACCATTTTTAATTTTGTATGAGACTATATTACAAGGACCACGGAATAATCTTTTTCCATCTGCACTATATAAAGCACCATATTCATCATAAACTGCACTTTTAAAATCATCATCTGATATTTTTGTAGGAAATACCATCATCGTATCAAATTGAGGTTTTGCTTGTAAAAAAGCTAGATAAGAGCACATGGAAAGATTCTTCTTTGCATTAACTAACAAAAAGATTGAAAGAAGAGTGTTTATCTCTTCCTTATCCATTAACTCTTGCAAAGCCGACAGCATTTTGCTCTTGCTCAAGTCACGATAATCCTCAGCAGAAAAGAGCAATCTATCAGCCGCACCATATTCATCAAGCAAGGATGGTTTCAAAGAAATAGCCTTCAATGACAAGGCGATGCTTGCCAAAGCAAAGTCATCGATGGTTTCATCAAAATCATCGACGGTTCGCAAAGGATGAGAAAAGTCCTTTGTACCAATTGTTGGAGACTTCTGTCCCTTCATAGCAGGAACAAACATACCATCATAATCTACCAATGTCAGATTTCCATCGGGACGAACCATGATGTTGTCTGGCTTAATATCACCATGAGCAAATGGTTGAGAGCGAAGCCACGCTGCCATTTTACAGAAGCGATAGCAAAGCATTGCCATAGCATAATTGTCTTGATTGTTCTCAGCAATGTATGTCTCCATCGTTTCACCATCAATCCAATCCATCAGAAGGACAGGAAACTCGTCTTCCTCACAACTGCTATCTACGAAAATTTCCTTTTCTAAGTACTTCACGGAAGTAATATAAGTTGAATCCACGAACTCCAACTCATCAGCAATTTGTCGATAAGCCTCGGCTCTACCTTCTTGCTCTTCAGTAAAGCACTTTAAGGCATAGCATTTTCCAGTCTGTTCATCTTTCATTTTAAACACGACGGCAAAGGCACCACTGCTACGATATGGCTCACCATGATCATCTAGCACTGGTACCAAATGAGCCAACTCTCCAAGATTGTCAGTTGCATCTTGGATGGCTCTCACATATTCAGATATTAATGGGTATTGCATAATTCACTGTTTAAATTCTAAAACTTGCTCTTTGTATATATCCAATGCATCCATTTTTGTTATACACCACTTTTGGTCATCTAAATTGTGTTCATCTATAAACTCATTAATAGCTTTTTCATCAGATGAAGTATGAGCAGTTGCAATCCACAAAACTTTGTCTACATCTATTATATTATATAGAACCTCCTCCAGATATGGAATATCTATTGGAGAAAAAGCCAAACCCAAAATATAAATTTTCCTCACATCTTTTAAAGACTCAAACAACCTATGGTTTTGCCTTATAATCCCAGAAACATTCTTTTTCATCTTTGATAATTGATTTGCTGATGTCTCAATTATAGATTCCATTGTCGGATCATCTGTATTTGCATCTAACCAATCTTCATATTGCTCATCTGTCAAGTCTTTTGGTAACAGTTTTGGTTTACCCTTTAATGACTCATAAATATCATTAGTAGTTTTACCATGCCCCCAAATTAAATCATCACCATTTATACTACCATGAATATGACATATCTGTGTACGTGGTATATTATAAACATCTTCAAGAGTTTTGGTATAATTAAACGTCAAGAAATAACATTCATCTTTATCTTCAACCCTTAATTTACCGCAATTCGGCTTATTTAGACTTTTAACCCAAACTTTGAAAGATTGCCCTATAGCTTCAATTAGATTATCTATGTCAAGATCAAATTTTAATTGTATAGAAGCTCCGTGATTGTGAGCATCACTAAAATCTTCACTTCCATATATTGGACCATAATCTTGATATACCCTATTAATATAATCAAAACTAATTGCAGATAAATGTTGTTCAAAACTATTCCACCAATCATCATCGTCTTCTGTAGAATCATAAAGACGACATAGCTTATTATAAAGGTCAAAATCATATCCTTTCAGCCATTCACGATAATCACTATAACGGCTATTAATGCTATGATGGATGTCAAATCCATTACCTATTAAATATAATATTTTCATAATCTCAATATTTTAAATAAAAAAAAACTGGCGCAAATATACTATATTTTCAACAAATACAGATGGTTTTAGAAATCATTTAAGCAACTTAAACGTTACCTATTTACTTTTCCTATTGGTTCTTTACAAGTAACATTAACTTCATCAGAAGCTCCACCAACAACATTACTTAGTTAACCTTTCCAAAGATTCCATTGCCGAATTATCTCCTTGATTAGCAGCCTTTCTATACCAAGCAACTGCCTCATCTATATTTTTTGCAATTCCTTTACCTTTTTCATAGCAATACGCCAAATTTCTTTGAGCTGCAGAACTTCCTTGTTCCGCAGCCTTACGATACCACTTTATAGCTTCTTCATAACTTTTAGCACCCCCTATACCAGACTCATAACAGACTGCTATAAAAAATTGAGCATCAACATCGCCTTGTTTTGCTGCCTTACAATACCATTTTACACATTTTTCCATAGATAAATCCACTCCCAATCCCATGAAATATAAAGATCCCAATCTACATTGCGCATTAACAAAACCTTGTTTAGCCGACATGCTATACCATTTTACAGCTTCTTCGTAACATTGAGGAACTCCTAGTCCATCTTCATAACATTTACCTAAATTATATTGAGCACGAGCATAACCTTGTTCGGCAGACTTGCGACACCATTTGACAGCTTCTTCGTAACTTTGAACTACACCTAATCCCTTACAATAACAGAGCCCCATAACATTTTGTCCTTTTGCATTTCCTGCATTTGCAGAAACACGAATTAAAGTTAATCCTTTTTCTTTATCTTCTGAGACACCTTTTCCCAAACAATAGCAATAACCAAGACAGGCTTTGGCATACAAACTTCCTTTAGAATCTACAATAGAATATAGCCGAAATGCTTTTTTATGGTCTGCCTCATCTTTTGATTTTTCAAAAAGCAAATCTGCCAGCTTTATTAATTCTTCTACATCATAAAATGGCTTAGAAATGGAAAAAGTTCGGTAGGAACAGAGAGCAAGATTCTTCTTGGCTTTAACCAATAAGAAAATAGAAAGAAGTGTAGTTAATTCCTCGTTATTCATCTGCTCCTGCAAAGCTGCCATAACTTTGCTCTTACTCAAATCACAATAATCATCAGCAGAGAAGAGTAATCTATCTGCTGCACCATATTCATCAAGTAACGAAGGCTTCAGAGAAATCGCCTTCAATGACAAAGCGATACTTGCCAAAGCAAAGTCATCAATGGTTTCGTCAAAATCATCAATGGTTCTCAAAGGGTGAGAAAAGTCCTTTGTACCAATTGTTGGAGACTTCTGTCCCTTCATGGCAGAAACAAACATACCATCATAATCTACCAAAGTCAGATTTCCATCAGGACGAACCATGATGTTGTCTGGCTTAATGTCACCATGAGCAAATGGCTGAGAACGAAGCCACGCAGCCATTTTACAGAAGCGATAGCAAAGCATAGCCATGGCATAATTATCTTGATAGTTTTCCGCAATGTAAGTCTCCATTGTTTCACCATCAATCCAATCCATCAGAAGAACAGGAAATTCGTCTTCCTCACAACTGCTATCTACAAAGATTTCTTTGTCTAAGTACTTTACAGAAGTAATATAAGAGGAATCTACGAACTCTAACTCATCTGCTATTTGGCGATAAGACTCTGCTCTACCCTTTTGCTCTTCAGTAAAGCACTTTAAGGCATAGTACTTTCCTGTCTGTTCATCTTTCATTTTGAACACGACAGCAAAGGCACCACTGCTACGATATGGTTCACCATGATCATCTAGCACAGGTACCAAATGAGCCAGCTTATCAAGATTATTGCTAGCATCTTGTATTGCTCTCACATATTCTGATATCAAAGGATATTGCATTGACTTTTTCAGTTAATTGTTTTGCCCCAAAGGTACAAAAGACTTACGATACTACCAAACCATTAGCTATTTTTTCACCTAATTTAATATAGTACCATCCTGTACATCTTTGCCTATGTCATCAAGAACCTGAGAGTAGCACTGCTTGGTTCTGAAAAAGTCATTAAGAATCGCAGCAAGATAGGCTTTTGTATTTGGAATGTTGTGCATTAGCAGACATTGTAACTTAGACTGAACATAATAAGACTTTTCTTCCTTATACAGAATATACAAGACAGTATTATGCACTAATTGATTAGTACGATTAACTGCCTTTTTCATATTCTCTACATCTTGGATATTCTCCGAATCCACCATATCCCAATGAAGATCCCAAATTGTAATAAAGGCAGAGTCGTTTGAAGCCTCTATCATAAACTTCTCATTTTGATACGTGAAGTAAATGTCATCATGCTCTATACGAACTTCACAATTGAGCTGCCGAAGCAACTCAAGGCACAAGTCTCTAGTACCAATATTCTCATTGCTATCATTAGATGGCGAGATAGAATTAACGATCTCATCCATCTCTTTTTCTGCTCTTTTCTGGCGGATGTAATACATCAAACTTATGCCAATCAATACTGAAATAATTGGTAACATCATAATTATAACCTTTTTAAATTAATACTTTATGAGATGGCAAAGTTAGTGCTTTTTTTTGCAAACAGATGTACAAACTCGGGAAAAACTTACCTCCACAAGCCTTGTGGAGCCTAAACATTTGTAGCATCTACCACCATTTATTATTTTTGCAGCCAAAATAACAATAAAAATAATAGGAATATGGAAAGACTCTTTTTTTTCGTGATTGCCGTTGCATTAGCATTCGGCGTTGGTTGCCTGGGAAGAAACAGAAAGATTGGTTTCGGATGGGCTTTTGGTATCTCACTCATCAATGTGGTGATTGGTCTCATTGTCGTATTATGCTCCAAGAAGAAAACGCCAAATGAGCTTGAAAAGAAAAACTAAGTTGAAGATTTGGGGATGGGCATGTATTCTGATTGGAGTAATTGGCTTTATCAGTATCATTATGCGTGGCAACCCAAACCTCGGACCGAGCGTTTGGGTTGCCATAGGAGTTTATTTGTTATACAGGAAGAATACCTAAGAAAATTCACTTCCACTCCACAAGCTTTCTATCCAATGGTATCTTCTTGGGTTCGCCACGATTGCCATCAATGAAATAACTCCCGGCTAGACTTTCATCAAACTGGAGAGTGAAGGCTTGGCGGATACGGGCACATTTCTCATTGATAGAATTAGACAATGGATTCGTCAGGGCTTCAATGCTCTGGCGAATCTTCTCTTCCGAAAGATGTGCCCCGTTGTTGTTCGATTTCTTGCGAATATCCACATAGATATCATATAGCTCTTCCCTATAATCCGACAGACATTTGAAAAGGATTCCCTCCTCATGACGCAAAAAGAGAATATACACCGCCTTTACCAATGGCTCCATCTTGATAGTCATATCATGATAGTCGGGCAGTATGATATCGTAATTCTCCGTGATGACCATTCTACTCAGGTTCTTGGGTGGAAAGAGATACTGCTTCAGCACCCAATCGCTTACCCCACCAAGACGCAAGTCCTGTACCTGTCGGTACACCTCCTTCATCTTCTGCCTGATATCATAGCTGAATGTTTCATCAGCCGGAATCGGTTTAGGATCAAATATACTGTATGGAAAATCATCGACAGAGCTGAACATCACTTTGCAATCCGGCAACTTATCATACGCAGCCTGCATCAATGGCATAAAATCCGCATCTTCCTCTATAGACAAAGAATAGGAATTGACATAATATATGCCATCCTCCTCATGGTCTAGCTGTAAGATGCTAGGATGTAATTTCTCCTTATTCTTTTCTTCTACCAATTGCGACAACAGCAAATCGGAAGGAACAGAGATGTTCAAATCCTCTTTATTCATCGCAGGATAGCTGTAGAGAGCTGTCTTCTTGATATGAGGACCCAGAAATGGGAAATAATTAAAATGAATTGACTTGCTGATAAACAAGTTGTTGATATCCACGAGATGGTTGATGATGGAAAGGTTCAACTTTTCATCATACCCATTCTCTACAAAGAATACCTCGCCATGTAGGCGTGTTGGGAAGTCGCGAAACTTCAATACCTTTTTTCTTCCAATCTTTCCGGTCATTGCTTATCACTTGTTATATGGTTGATTACAGTATTGTACATATCAGAGCTATCTTATGTATTTATCGAATAGTTAAACACCGAACATGGCAAAAAGAACAAAAAAGACTCACCCTGAGCGCGCTGTTCTAAAGGGAAGCGGGGGTGAGTATGTTGTTACAAAGGTACAAATGTTATTCGAAACAACAAAACTTTTAGCAAAAAAGTTTCGAAAAAAGTTATGTGAGGGGAAATTATAATAAAAAGGAGGGGTATCAGCAGCACATGATTCTTTCAACAAAAGGGAGGAAGTTTAGAAAGAAGTACGCAAGCGATAAAGAACCACCAATTACACGCACGTATAAATCTTTTTTCTCGAAAAAAGTATCAAAGTCTCATTATTGGGTATAAAATAAAAGTTATATCTTTAATACACAATACTTTATCACGAATGAGACTTCTCTGAAAATGAAGAGAGAAGTATCATCGAAGTATCATAAATTAGCGAGAAGTATCATGATTTCTTGCTTGCATCGAAAAAAAATGCTTTATGAAGTGATAATAATAGCATTTATAAGGCAATAAACAGGATGTTTTTGCGTTTAGTAAAACAGAATGTTTTATTCTTAATACTTAAGAAACGTAAGCGGCTCCGCATTTATACCATTGTAATCTTCTCATTTGTTCGTACCTTTGC
>OGJA01000006.1_pt1 | contig 140224 bp, 96 predicted proteins | sample 1571951 | NCBI WGS metagenome assembly OGJA01 (sample SAMEA2582109, study PRJEB24529) | metagenome | biome: Human gut stool | place: China | collected 2011
TCAGCCCTGAAGGAGAACTGAACAAGTTGAATTGCTTTGTCTTTGGACTCTTTTGGAAATTTCAGTGATACCTAAAAATTTCTTTGCGGTTTTTCGTGCCCTAATCAATATCTCCTAAAAAGACTGGTTATTTCATAACCATAATGTTATGCTTTTTTAATTAATTTGCGTAATATTTTTTCCCATTTTTTTTCAGTTACAAATGATTCTGGAAGATTTGGCAAAAAAAACAAAAAAATATTTAAATAATCGATAAACTCATAAATGACGAAGCAAAAAAAACAAATTATACTTGATAATATTTTTATTATTTTGTCCATAACAATATTGTTAAATTTTAGTAAAGGTATGTAAGCATGATAACTTACGGTGTAGAAGGTCTCAGCACCGTTGCAATACTTCAAAGAAGCAAAATGTGAATATTTTTTGCCTCTTCCTGTTGATTTTACAGGAGGGTTATATCCTTGTCTTGATGATACATACATATGTTCTTATTTTGGTGTTATAATAAAAGAACGAAGATTGATAAAGTTTATTGCTTAGGATTACATCATTTTACAAATGAAAACACTATATGCTTGTGTCGGAAAGGTATATATGAGCTGATGGTAGAGTCGTCATCAACAACAATGTCCCTGATTTGATAAACTCAGCAGGAATACTTGCTATTCATTTTTTATGATGGGGTTATGTTCACAAGTTTGAGATTTCATGTAAAAAAGTCCTAATTTCTATGTTTCTCTTCTTGCAAATTATGGGATATTAAGAAAAATATCGTATCTTTGTCCCCGAATTGAGGCGTTCTTTGCATATTGCAAAATACAGAAACGAGCAGAAGGTCGCTCGTTTCCATATTGTTACCTATATAATATAGGCAAACGCCCAACTTCTTGATTTTCAATCAAAGTCCAATTTAGAGCGAGTTAGTTTTTTTAACTTTTTAGCCCATTTTTTATCTTTTTACGCCTAAACGGCTCAAAACAGAGACTTTTAAATCTTCTTCTTATAGCAGCGATGACGGCGATGCTGTTCGCTCTCCAGATACTGCCACTGGCTCTGAACACCGGTATTGGTCTCCATCTGCGGCATTGCCTCAGCCCATTTAAAGCCATAACGGCGATACTGCTCTATCAGATCGGCAAAAATAAGCGCGTTGGCTCCCTTCTTGCGATATTCCGGAAGAACACCAATCAAAAGCAAATCTACCGTATCCGTCTTGTGCCACTTCAGAACCTTCAGCACCTTCAGCCAACCCGTAGGGAAAAGCTTGCCATCGCCTATCTCGCGCAGCGCATCGGTAAACGAAGGGAAGGAAACACCGAAGGCTACCAGTTTGTTGCCAGCGTTGCCATCCACCACACCCGTTACCAGGTTCAAGTCAGCCTTCTTGATATAAGTATTTACATATTCATCTATCTGCTTCTCCGTAAGTTGCTGGAAATCATAGAGATTCTTGTAAGTCTCGTTCACGATTTCGAATACCTTCCTGCCCATTCCTCCCGAGGTCAGTTCCTGGCGGGTGAACTTATGAACATGCAGATTATATCGGCTCTCTATCATCTGGGCAGTCTTGGCAAACTTAGCCGGCGTCACTTCCGGAATCCTGATGCGGTACTCCAGCCAGTCGTTATCCTTCTCATAGAGCGGATAACTCTCCATATGCGTCTTATAATAAGGATAATTGTAATTGATATACATCGTAGACTTCCGGTCGAAGCCCTCGATGAGCAAGCCTTCACGGTCCATATCCGTAAATCCGAGCGGACCTACGCATTCGTTCATTCCCCTGCTCTTGCCCCAGTTTTCTACCGTGCGCAACAAGGCACAGGAAACCGCTACATTATCCACGAAATCGAACCAGCCGAAGCGAACCTGCTTCTTGTTCCACTCTTCGTTGGCACGATGGTTGATAATGGCAGCAATTCTACCTACGATACGAGCCTCGCTGTCAACCGCCAGGAAGTATTGAGCCTCGCAGAATTCGAAGGCAGGATTCTTCTTTGGGTCCAGCGTATTCATCTCGTCGAAACGCAAAAAAGGAATGGCAAACTTATGACCTCTGTAGAGATCATAATGAAACTGAATGAAGGTTTTCAACCCCTTTTTTGTTGTTACCGGTATGATTCTTATCTCATCATTCATTAGTAATCCGTTTTGTATATATATTCAATTGCGGTGCAAAAATACGATAATTTTATGAATAATGCAACTCTTTTCTTATAAATTTATAAAAGTTGGTTCATAATTGTCCAACTTTGTGGATATTTATGTACCTTTGCAGGTTGAAATGCCCCAAAAAGAGCATCATAAAGTTATGAAGAAAGAGAAAAGAGACAACTATACGTTCCTCACTCATGCCCCTGTGCATCATGTGATTTTCACGATGGCCATACCAACGATTATCAGTATGCTGTCGACGAGCATGTACAATCTCGCCGACACCTATTTCGTGGGCAGCATCAACACGCAGAGTGTGGCAGCGGTAGGCGTTGCCTTTGCAGCAATGGCTGTTATCCAGGCGATTGGTTTCTTGTTTGGCCATGGTGCAGGCAATTATGTTTCGCGCCAGTTGGGCGCCAAACATACGGAACAGGCACAGAAGATGGCAGCCACGGGCTTTGTGCTGAGTTTTCTTACCGGTCTCCTCATCGCCATTCTGGGTCATGTGTTCCTCACTCCGCTCTGCCTTCTGATGGGTTCTACGCCCACCATTCTTCCTTATACAGAACGCTATCTGGGCATTATCCTGCTGGGTGCTCCCTTTATGACCACCTCGCTTACGCTGAATAACCTGATGCGCTTCCAGGGCAATGCGATGTATGCGATGAAAGGCATCATGTCGGGTGTGCTGCTCAATCTGATTCTGGCTCCTCTGCTCATTCTCTACTTCCAGCTGGGCATTACCGGAGCCGCCGTAGCCACCCTCATCAGCCAGTGTTTCGGCTGCGCCATGCTCTTCTGGATGACGCATAAAGGCGAGAACATCCGCATCCGTCTCAGCAATTTCACCCCTACCCGCGCCTTTGCCAAGGAGATTATCTTCGGCGGAACCCCTTCGCTGTCAAGACAGGGACTGGGAAGTATAGCTACGCTGATGCTCAATGTGGCAGCAGGTGCGTTTGGCGATGCAGCCATTGCGGGCATGAGCATCGTTACCCGCATCTCCTTCTTCACCTATGCGATGGTCATCGGTCTGGGTCAGGGATTCCAGCCGCTCTGCGGATTCTGCTACGGCGCCAAACTCTATGGGCGCGTAAAGGAAGCCTTCTTTTTCTGCATCAGATGCGGCACGGTTTTCCTCAGCGTCTGTGCCATTCTCGGCTTCATCTTCTCAACTTCCATCATCAGTATTTTCCGCGATGATGCAGCGGTTGTAGCCGTAGGTTCGGTGGCTTTGCGATGGCAGGTGCTCAGTTTTCCGCTCATAGCCAGCATCGTGCTCACCAACATGCTGATGCAGACCATCCGTAAACCGGTGAGAGCCAACATCGTAGCGGCAGCACGCAGCGGACTTTTCTTCATTCCGCTCATCTTCATCCTCCCCTATTTCTTCGGATTGCTGGGCGTGGAGATGTGTCAGATGTGGGCAGATTGCTGCTCGTTTGCCGTTGCGGTTCCGATAGCCTGGAGCGCTTTCAGGGATATGAGAAGAGAGCAGATGGAACTTGGGAAAAGCCAATAACAAGAAGATACTAGAAGTTTCGCATGTGGTTTAAGTACGGGCTGAAGGCCCAAAAGCTCCTAGCCCAGGGCAGCGCCCTGGGTATAATAGCAATCAGCAAGGCGCCCTGTAAGGGCAAAAGCCTTGTAAATAGCCCGGTTCTTTAAAGCTTTTGCCCTTACAGGGCGACAGGGTTGCGCCCATAAGAACCCAGGGCGCTGCCCTGGGCTAGGAGCTTCTGCCCTTTCAGGGCGTGTGGAGCAAAACTTGCGAAACTTGAAGAAGATACTAGAAGATAAGAGAAAATACTTGAGATAAGAGAAATGGAGAAGATTTATTACATAGGATTGGACGTTGGCTCTACGACAGCCAAAATAGCCGTTATCGACAGCGATAACCGGGTAATTTACTCAAAATACGAACGCCACAACGCTCGTGTCAACGAACTTGTGTCGCAATATTTCGATGAGATTTTAGCCCTCACGGGCGATGCAGAGGCAAGAATCTGCGTAACGGGAAGCGTAGGAATGGCTACTGCCGAACAACTCCAGGCGGAGTTTGTACAGGAGGTGGTGGCTGCATCGGTCTATGCCCGTACTGCCCATCCTGAGGCGAAGGCGCTCATCGATATTGGTGGCGAGGATGCGAAGGTTATCTTCTTCAAGAAAAACGGAAATATGGAACTGCGCATGAACGGCAACTGTGCCGGCGGAACGGGTGCTTTCATCGACCAGATGAGTGTGCTGATGGGCGTAGAAAACCAGAAGATGAGCGAGTTGGCGATGAAGGCAGAGCACGTTTATCCGATGGCTGCCCGCTGCGGCGTGTTTGCCAAGACCGACATCCAGAACCTGATGGCGCGCAATCTGCCCGAAGCAGATATTGCAGCCAGCATCTTCCATTCCATCGCCGTACAGACGGTGGTAACGCTTTCTCACGGCATCAGCTTCGAGGCTCCTATCCTGCTCTGCGGCGGTCCGCTTACCTTTCTTCCGGCTCTCCGCAAGGCTTTCTGCGATTATCTCCATCTCTCTCCAAACGACTTCATCGTATCAGAAAACAGCAATCTCATTCCGGCTCTGGGCTGTGCTTACCGGGCTAAATCGGCAGATTCTGCAGCCTCAGTATCTGTTCTCAGAAGTCGGATGAAAAAAGAAATACAAACGGAATGGACCAGCAGTCTGCTGCCTCTGTTCAAGAATGAGAAAGAGCACCAGGAATGGCTCAAATCAAAGGCGAAATTCGCTACCGAAACCAAACCGCTGAATAAAGGAAAACAGCTGGTTGTGATTGGTATTGACTCGGGCTCTACTACGACGAAGATTGTTGCGGTAAGAGTGAATGCGGAGACGCCTACGGGAGATATTGTCTTCACCAATTACCGCCTGAATCTGGGAAATCCGATCAAGGCAGTAGCGGATGGACTGAACGCCCTGAAGCAGGAAGCTGCATTGCGAGGCGCTGAACTGGAAATCGTAGGATCCTGCTCTACAGGTTACGGCGAAGAACTTATCAAGGCGGCTTTCGGCCTCGACAGCGGCATTATCGAAACAATGGCGCACGAAAGAGCAGCTGCCTCACTCATGCCTGACGTGAGTTTTATCCTGGACATCGGCGGACAGGACATGAAGGCTATCTTCGTGGAGAAAGGGGCTGTGGTGCGCATGGAACTCAACGAGGCGTGCAGCTCGGGCTGCGGAACATTTATCCAGACCTTTGCCAACAACATGGGTTATTCTGTAGGCGATTTTGCCCAACTCGCCTGCCAGTCGAAGGCTCCCTGCGACCTGGGAACCCGCTGCACCGTCTTCATGAACTCGAAGGTGAAACAGGTGCTCAGAGAGGGCGCGTCTGTAGCTGATATTTCTGCCGGAATCTCTTATTCGGTCATCAAGAACTGTCTTTATAAGGTATTGAAACTCCATGGTAATGAGAACCTTGGAGACAAAATCGTTGTGCAGGGTGGTACGATGAGAAACGATGCGGTGGTAAGAGCATTTGAGTTGCTCACCCATACCGAAGTGGCACGAAGCAACATGCCTGAACTGATGGGTGCCTATGGCTGTGCCCTTCATGCGGCGGCTGATTATAAACATCGCACTTCTGCAGAAGATACGCCCCCTGCCTCATCAAGATCCATCGATGATCTCCAGAATCTGGCTCATTATGAAACCAAACAGCTGCAATGCAAAGGCTGCGAAAACCATTGTTATGTTTCCCGCTACACCTTTGCCGGCGGCAACAAGTTCTACTCCGGAAACAAGTGTGAGCGTGTGTTCAACAACAAGGGAGCAAACGGGATAAAAGCCAAAAATATCTACGAATATAAATATAGTTTACTATTTGACAGAGAGACAGTTAACCCACTTGACGCTGTAAAACACAGCATCAAAGTAGGCATTCCTCGCATCCTCAACATGTACGAGGAATATCCGTTCTGGAATGCGCTGCTCCGGGCAGCAGGATTGGACGTGATTCTCTCTTCCGATTCCACTTTCAGCCAGTATGAAGGAGCCTTGAATACGGTGATGAGCGACAATATCTGCTTCCCGGCTAAACTGGCTCACAGTCATCTGAAGGAACTCAACGAGAACCCGAAGGTAGACCGCATCCTCATGCCATACGTGGTTTATGAGCATAATGACGACCCGAAGAATACGCTGAACAGCTTCAACTGTCCTGTCGTTTCGGGCTACAGCGATGTCATCAAGTCGGTCATCAATCTGAAGAAACCGATCGATACGCCCGTCATCAACTTTGCCCAGCCTAAGGCGCTGGAAAAACAGATTACCGATTATCTCAAGCAACTGGGAGTAAGCAAGAAGACTGCCCATAAAGCGCTGAGAGAGGCCCTCTATGCTCAGGCAGTATATGCAGCTGAGATTAAAAAACAGGGCTGGGAGATTCTGAAAAATGAAGAAACAGAGGCTCAGAAGCCAAACAAGGGACCTACGATTCTGCTGGCTGGCCGTCCTTATCATACAGACCCGCTGATTCAGCACAAGCTGAGCGAGATGATTGCCAATCTGGGAGTCAACGTCATCAGCGAAGACATCGCCCGGGGTAATCTCTTTGCAGATTTCAAAGAATTCAATCTGGAGAACCTGGCGGCAGAAAGAAATGAGGCAGCATTAGCAAGCCAAGACAACAACGAAGCATACAACTGTCAGCCAGAGACTTATCTCGTGAAGCAATGGGCGTATATGAACCGTATTCTGAAGGCTGCACAATGGGCAGCCGAACAGGGCGATGAGGTTCATTTCGTCCAGATGACCAGCTTCGGCTGCGGTCCTGACAGTTTTATCCAGGACGAGATTCGCGACATCATGAAGCGCCACAACAAGCCTTTCACGCTGTTGAAGATAGATGATGTGAGCAATATCGGCTCTCTGAAACTCCGTGTCCGCTCGCTGATAGAAAGCCTGAAGGGAGTAAAGGAAGTGAAGAGTGAAGAACGAAGAGTGAAAAATTCAACAGCTGAAGAAATTCAACATTCAACACTCAACATTCAACATTTACAACAGACCAAGGTATTCACTAAGCAGGATATTCATCGCAAGATTCTCGCTCCTTTCATGACCGAATACCTCACCCCTATCATTCCGCCTATCCTGAAACTGATAGGCTATGATGTAGAGGTACTTCCGATGAGCGATGAGGTGAGCGCCGAACTCGGCTTGAAGTTTGCCAACAACGAAGTCTGTTATCCGGCAACCCTTATCGTCGGCGACATCATCAAAGCCTTGAAATCAGGCAGATACGACCTGAACAATACGGCAGTAGTGATGAGTCAGACGGGCGGCCAGTGTCGCGCAACCAACTACGCCGGTCTCATCAAGCGTGCGATGATTTCCAATGGATTCCAGGATATTCCGCTGCTCACGCTCGGTGTAACAGCCTCAACAGGCGAAGCATCAGGCTCAACAGACGACAAGCAAGACTACAATGAGCAGGACGGCTTCAATGTGCCTTGGCTGAAATACAGTCAGATTATCGTTACCGCCATTTTCTATGGCGATGCAATCAACGAGATGTACAACGCCTGCATCGTAAGAGAGCGTAAACCGGGCATTGCCAGAGAGTTGCGCGATAAATACATGCAGCTGATAGACGGACCTATCGCCCAGAATTCAGCCAAAGGACTCATCCGACTCCTGGAACAGGCAGCCGAAGAATTCAACCAGATGACCCTTGACAGAACGTTGCCGAAGGTAGGAATCGTAGGCGAAATCTTCCTGAAGTTCAATCCTTTCGCCCACCAGTTCCTGGAGCAGAACATCATTTCGCGCGGCATTGAGGTGGTTCCGCCTCTGCTTGCCCCATTCTTCCTGCAGGAATTTGTGAATGTAGAGATACAGAAACACATGCGACTGAGTTGCACCAGAGTGCCCGATTTCATCATCAAGGGCGCTTATCAGGCGTTGATAGGCAGAAGATTGCGCCAGGTAAACAAGGCAGCCGGCAAGTTCCGCTACTTCCGTCCGTTCACCAATATCTATGATGATGCGAAGGACGTACAGGGACTGGTTTCGCTTGCAGCCCAGTTTGGCGAAGGCTGGCTTCTGCCTGCCGACATCGTAGGTTACATCCGTGACGGCGTAAACAACATCATCTCGCTCCAGCCTTTCGGCTGCATCGCTAACCACGTGATTTCCAAGGGCATCGAGAAACGTCTCCACGACCGTTTCCCTACACTCAACCTTGTATCGCTCGACTTCGATTCCGGGGTTTCAGAGGTAAACGTCACCAACCGACTGCTCCTCTTTCTGGACAGCATCGCAAAATAAGACAAGCCAGACCCATGTACGGTAAAACACCGTACATGGGTCTTTCCATCTTTCATCCCCCAAAAAATCACTCTAAAAAATACAAAAAACCGTAGCTATTTCTTTGTCATTCAAGAAAATAATCGTATCTTTGCACTCAAATTTTATTGAGACATTAAGAAAATGAGTAAAGATACATTAACTCATCAGCTGACAGAGACCATCGAGGAGCTTTCGAGCGCCGAATCTTTGAAGGGTCTCTTCCATCAGCATCGAGACGGGAATCCACTTCCTTCGGGCAAGGCGCTCGAAGAAATCATCAGTTTGTCCCGTTCTATCCTCTTTCCGGGATATTTCGGCAATTCTTCGGTAAATATCTCAACCATCAAATATCATATTGGAGTAAGAGTAGAGAAACTCTATGAGATGCTGTCAGAGCAGATTCTCGCCGGTCTCTGCTTCGCCAACGACTGCGAAACGGAAACCCAGGCTGAACTGCAGCACCAGCGTGCCAAGGCAGGCGTGATTGCAGCCAAGGTCATCATGGAGTTTCCAAGACTGCGCAAGATTCTGGCTACCGATGTAGAGGCTGCCTACGAGGGCGACCCGGCTGCCATGAGCCACGGAGAAATCATCTCCTGCTACCCGGTCATCAAGGCAATTACCAACTACCGCATCGCTCACGTGCTGCACGAACTGGGAGTGCCGCTCATTCCGAGAATGATGACTGAGCTGGCGCATTCGGAAACCGGTATTGATATTAACCCGGAGGCTACCATCGGCAAGCACTTCACCATCGACCACGGTACGGGTGTGGTGATTGGAGCTACCTGCATCATCGGCGACAATGTGAAACTCTACCAGGGTGTAACCCTCGGAGCCAAGAGTTTCCCTCTCGATAAGGACGGCAACCCTATCAAGGGAATCCCTCGCCACCCTATCCTCGAAAATGATGTCATCGTCTACGCCAATGCCACCATCCTCGGTCGCATCACCATCGGAGAAGGCTGCGTAGTGGGAGCCAACGTATGGGTTACCAAGGATATGAAACCGAAAACAAAGAAATATAAAAAAGAAAAACAAAGTTTATTAGATATAGAATTCAATAATGGAACAGGAATTTGAACTCATTGCCAAGACCTTCATGGGCCTCGAGCCTGTCTTGGCTGAAGAGCTCACCCAGTTGGGTGCCAATAATGTACAGATCGGTCGCCGCATGGTGTCTTTCACAGGCGACAAGGAAATGATGTATCGTGCTAACTTCCAGTTGCACACAGCCATCCGTATCTTAAAGCCTATCAAGCACTTCAAGGCTAGAAGCGCTGAAGAGGTATATGATCAGATCCAGAAGATCAAGTGGGATGACATCTTAGACGTGAAGAAGACTTTCTCTGTTGACTCAGTAGTCTACTCAGAGGAGTTCCGCAACTCACGCTTCGTAACCTACAAGGTAAAGGATGCGATTGTTGACTGGTTCCGCGAGAAGCAGGGTACACGTCCAAATATCAGCGTATCTAACCCGGATATCCGTCTCAACATCCACATTGCAGAAGACAATGCCACCTTGAGTCTCGATTCGAGTGGTGAGAGTCTGCACCGCCGTGGCTACCGCCAGGAGCAGGTAGAGGCTCCTCTGAACGAGGTTCTCGCTGCAGGTATGATTCTGATGACTGGCTGGAAGGGCGAATGCGATTTCATCGACCCGATGTGTGGTTCAGGTACCATCGCCATCGAAGCTGCCCTCATCGCCCGCAACATCTCTCCAGGTGTATTCCGCAAGGAGTTTGCCTTCGAGAAATGGAACGATTTCGACCAGGATCTCTTCGATACGATTTATAACGACGACTCTCAGGAGCGCGAGTTTGAGCACCATATCTATGGTTACGATGTTGACATGAAGGCTGTAAACACAGCTAACCTCAACGTACGTGCTGCCGGTCTTAGCAAGGACATCACCATCTCACAGGCTGATTTCAAGGACTTCACCCAGCCAGCAGAGAAGAGCATCATCGTGATGAACCCTCCATACGGCGAGCGCATCTCTACCCCTAACCTTCTGAACACCTACAAGATGATAGGTGAGCGCTTCAAGAAGGCTTTTGCCGGCAACGAGGCTTGGGTATTGAGCTACCGCGAGGAGTGCTTCGAGCAGATTGGTCTGAAACCATCTATCAAGATTCCTGTATTCAACGGAAGCTTAGAGTGCGAATTCCGCAAGTATGTGATGTTCGACGGCAAGATGAAGGACTTCCGTTCTGAAGGCGGTATTGTGAAGACAGAGCGCGAGAAGAGCGAGATGGCTCAGAAGCACCGTTTCAAGAAGGAACGTGAATTCAAGAAGCGTGTTAGCGAGGAGACTGAAAATGAGGAGGACGATATCCGTTCTTTCAAGTTCCATACTCACCGTCTGGAAGACTTCGAGAAGAAGCGTGCTGAGTTCCATAAGGGCGGCCGTTCACGTATCGGTGGCGGTCGACGCAATGATGACGACGATGACAAGCGTGGCAGCCGTAGCTTCAAGGGCGACCGCAAGGGTGGCCGTGACTTCGGTGGCAAGCGCGACGGAAAGCGTTTCGAGAAAGGCGACAAGCGTGGTGGCTTCAAGGGCGACAAACGTGGTGGCCGTGATTTCGGAGGCAAGCGCGGAGGCAAGAAGAACTTCAGCGTTGACTTCGACGACGAGGATTAAAGACATATCGACCCATGCGCTGTAAAACACAACGCATGGGTGGTAAAACACGATAAAGTAAAGAATATAATGAATCTGAAGAATTCAATTTATAAATTATCTTTTGCTGCTATGATCATGATGGCTATGAATGCAACCGACTTACAGGCTCAGGGCGTGGTTCCTGCTCAGAAAGGCGAGAAAACCTTTACTTTGGAAGACCTGAACTTCGGCGGCAACAACTATCGTAACATGGTGGCTAAGAACCGCTGGTGCACCTGGTGGGGCAATGAACTCGTTCGCCAGGATGTGGATGCCTGCTATCTCGTCAACAAGACGACAGGCAAGGAGACCAAACTCTTCGGCATCAATGACATCAACCAATGGATTGCTCCCACCAAAGACATCAAGGTAAGAGCCCTCTACAATGCTCTCTTCCCTTTTGCAGGCAAGAGCATCGTGATGGTAAGCAATGGCAGCAAGACTTATACCGTAGACTTCAAGAAGCATAAGCTGCTGAGCGAGATGGATTTTGCTGACGGCGAGAACCTTCTGGAGGCTAACGCCCAGCAGAACGCCTTCGCCTATCTGAAGGGCAGCAACCTCTATGTGCGTACCTTCGATGTAACCAGCAACGCCCTGACAAAAGAAAAGAAATCTCACGATTTCCAGCTCTCAAAGGACGGAAGCCGCGAAATTGTTTATGGACAGAGTGTTCACCGCGATGAGTTCGGTATCAGCAAGGGAACCTTCTGGAGTCCGAACGGCGAACTGCTCGCCTTCTATCGCATGGACCAGAGTATGGTAACCGACTATCCGCAGGTCGACATCCCGGAAATCGGTTTCAATCATCCTGAGACACAGAGTTGCATTGCTACTCCTGCACCAGACAAGTATCCGATGACAGGCGAGACATCACACAAGGTAACCGTAGGCGTGTTCGACTGCATGACCGGCAAGACCATCTATCTGAAGGCTGGCGATCCAACCGACCGCTACTTCACCAACATCGCATGGAGTCCAGACAGCAAGACCATCTATATGTTCGAACTGAACCGCGATCAGAACGACTGCCGTCTGACTGCCTACAATGCAGAAAACGGCGAGAAGATAGGCGAACTCTATCGCGAGACCGACGAGAAATACGTGGAGCCTTGCCACCCTATCCAGTTCCTGCCTTGGGACAGCAACAGCTTTATCATGCAGAGCCGCAAGGATGGCTACAACCACCTCTATCTCTGTGAAGTGAAGAACACTCTTCACTCTTCCCTTTCAATCCGGCAGTTGACTTCCGGCAAATGGGAAGTAATGGAAGTACTCGGTTTCAACAGCAAGCGCAAGAGTATCATCATCGCATCCAACGAGAAATCGCCTATCCAGAGAAACATCTTTGCCGTAGATACAAAAACCGGCAAGCGTACGCTGGTAGATGATTGCGGCAAGGGATGGCACAGCGCCACTTTGAGCGAGAACGGACAGTATGTCTTCGACAACTACTCTACTCCTACCGTGCCTCGCAAGATTGCCCTCGTGAATACCGAGAACGGCAAGCGCACCGCTTACTTCACTGCCGAGAACCCTTGGAAGGGCTACAATGTGCCTGAGTACAGCTGCGGTTCCATCAAGGCTGCCGATGGCGAAACAGACCTCTACTGGAGAATGGTAAAACCGGTAAACTTCAATCCAAACAAGAAGTATCCTACCATTATATATGTATATGGTGGACCTCATGCCCACAACGTAGATGCCCGCTGGAACTACTCTAGCCGTGGTTGGGAAACCTACATGGCAGAAAAGGGCTATCTGCTCTTCATCCTTGACAACCGTGGAAGCGAGAACCGTGGCAAGGCTTTCGAGCAGGCTACCTTCCGCCAGCTCGGACAGATTGAGATGCAAGACCAGATGAAGGGCGTGGAATATCTGAAGACGCTTCCTTACGTAGATGCTGACAAGATTGGAGTTCACGGCTGGAGCTTCGGCGGATTCATGACCATCTCGCTGATGACCAACCACCCTGATGTGTTCAAGGTAGGCGTAGCAGGCGGTCCGGTAATCGACTGGCACTGGTACGAGGTGATGTATGGCGAGCGCTATATGGACACCCCACAGACCAACCCAGAGGGTTACAGGAAGACCTCTCTGCTCTATCAGGCAAAGAACCTGAAGGGCAAGCTGCAGATTATCCAGGGCTTGAACGATGTGACTGTAGTGCCACAGCACTGCCTCACCTTCCTCAAGGCTTGCATCGCCGCAGGCACCCAGCCAGACTTCTTCGTCTATCCTGGCGAGCCTCACAACATGAGAGGTCATCAGAGCACTCATCTGCATGAGCGCATCAGCAATTATTTCTTCGATTATCTCAAGTAAATATCTAGGAGTAAACATCCCCCGAAAAGGGGAGTTTACTCCTACATCAAATAACAAACAATAACTTACAGCAAATGAAAATTTTATTGTTAGGAGGCGGTGGCCGCGAGCACGCCTTAGCATGGAAAATCGCTCAGAGCGAGAAGTGTGAGAAACTCTTCATCGCTCCTGGTAATGCCGGTACACAGAATGTCGGCGAGAACGTAGATATCAAGGCAGACGACTTTGAGGCGCTCAAGAACTTCACAGTAGAAAATGGCGTTGATATGGTGGTAGTTGGTCCGGAAGACCCATTGGTAAAGGGTGTTTACGATGACTTCAAGAACGATTCTCGCACCCAGAACATCCCTGTCATCGGTCCATCAAAGGCTGGCGCCGTATTGGAAGGCAGCAAGGACTTCGCCAAGAAGTTCATGAAGCGCCACAACATCCCTACTGCCAAGTATGAGACTTTCGACGGCGAGCACGTAGAGGAAGGCTTGAAATTCCTGGAGACGCTGAAGGCTCCATACGTACTGAAGGCTGACGGTTTGTGCGCCGGTAAGGGCGTTCTCATCCTCCCTACCCTGGAAGAGGCCAAGAAGGAGTTCAAGGAGATGCTCGGCGGTATGTTCGGCAACGCGTCTGCACGCGTAGTCATCGAGGAGTTCCTCAGCGGCATCGAGTGCTCTGTATTCGTATTGACCGACGGCAAGAACTACAAGATTCTGCCTGAGGCTAAGGATTACAAGCGCATCGGCGAGCACGATACCGGTCTGAACACCGGCGGTATGGGTAGCGTTACCCCTGTACCATTCGCTACCAAGGAGTGGATGCAGAAGGTTGACGAGCGCATCATCCGTCCTACTGTAGAAGGACTTGCTGAGGAGAACATCGACTATAAGGGATTCATCTTCTTCGGTCTGATCAACGTTGAAGGCGAGCCTATGGTAATCGAGTACAACTGCCGTATGGGTGATCCAGAGACAGAGAGCGTGATGCTCCGTCTGAAAAGCGACATCGTGGATCTCTTCGAAGGTGTAGCAGCAGGCGATTTGGACAAGCGCAGCATCGAGTTTGATGAGCGTGCAGCAGTCTGCGTGATGCTCGTAAGCGGCGGTTATCCTGAGGCTTACAAGAAGGGTTATCCTATCCAGGGCATCGATGACGTGGAAGGTTCGGTAGTCTTCCACTCCGGTACAGCCATGAAGGATGGTCAGGTAGTAACCAACGGTGGTCGTGTCATCTGCGTAAGCAGCTACGGCAAGGACAAGGAAGAAGCCTTGAAAAAGAGCTTTGCTGAGGCACAGAAGATCCAGTTCACCGACAAGTACTTCCGTTCTGATATCGGACAGGACCTTTAGTTTTTTTAATGTTGAATGTTGAATGTTGAATGTTGAATTGCCTAACGGACTCAAGGGCGCTAGCCTAATTCAACATTCAACACTTAACATTCAACATTGTTTTAGGCATTCAACATTGAATTAGATGTTAAGAAAGAAAACTTTTCAAAATAAAGTAGCGGCTAGCCGCTACTCTTTACCTATTACTGCAACCCTTGCCACACTGGTTTGGGTTGCAGTAGGTTTATTGGTATCCAATATCTGGGTAGAATTTGCTTTCACAGCCATGTCTACCCTGCTGATGGTGGAACTGAACAACCGTAATGCCCTGATGCGTACCTACAGCCGAATGGTATCTTGCAGTTTTCTGGCATTAATGACGATGGCAGGACTCCCCCAACTCTCTTTAAAAAGCAGTATTGTGACGATGTGTTTCATCGCCTTTTATCTCATTATCTGGAATTGCTATCAGGATAAACGCTCAACAGGCTGGACTTTCTACGCCTTTGCCTGCATCGGTCTGGCATCGATGGTTTTCGTGCAGATAGGCTATTTCATGCCTATACTGTGGATCATGATGATGGTGTTTACCCTCTCGTTTAGCGTAAAGACATTCTTTGCAACACTGGTAGGTCTCATCGTGCCATATTGGTTTGCAGCCGGTTATTTCTTCTATACCGACAACATACAGGGTCTGGCTGACCACTTTTGCGAATTCATCAACTACAGCGAACTCTTTGATTATTCGCAGGTTACCGACCATCAGGTACTGAACCTGAGTTTCGTTACCCTGCTCACCATCATCGGTTCCATCCACTTCATACGCACCAGCTACGGCGATAAGATACGAACCCGCATGATCTACGAAACGTTTATCATGATATCGGTTGCCTGCATCATCTTCATCGTCCTCCAACCTCGACATATACAGGAATTGGGCGGCATTCTGATTGTGAATACAGCACCGCTTATCGCCCATTTCATCACATTCACCAGAGGTAAGTTTACCAACATCTCCTTCATCCTGCTGCTCATCATGCTGGTACTTATCATGGCTTACAACATACTCGTACCAGAGAGCATATTATTATGAGTTGGATTATCAGTTTCTTAATCGACTGGGGCTATTGGGGCATGCTTGCTGCAGCTTTTCTGGCAGGTTCTTTCTTCCCATTCAGCAGCGAGGCAGTAATGGCAGGCTTGCAGGCAGCTGGACTAGAGCCTCTCCCCCTCGTTATCTACGGTAGCATCGGCAATGTGCTTGGTTCCATGTTCAACTACGGTGTGGGCAGAATGGGTAAGATGGAATGGATAGAGAAATACCTGCATGTGAAGAAAAAAAGTCTGGATAAGGCTGAACGTTTCATGGCAGGCAGAGGCGCCTGGATGGGATTCTTCGCCTTTCTCCCACTATTGGGAAGTGCCATCACCATCGTTTTAGGCTTGACAAGAGCCAACGTGCCCATCTCCATCCTCAGCATCACCATCGGCAAGGTACTGAGATACGTGCTGCTGGTCTATGGACTTAGCTTCATCTTCTAAAAAACATAAAGACAATGAAAACATATACATATATTAATAAGGTAATAAAAATGCTGGCAGGATATGGTTTGCTAAGCGTCATTCTCCTATGCTTAACAAATTGTAATGGAAGCAAGAAGAATACTTTCGACCCAAACAAGCCTACTGTAACAGTAACCATCGAGCCATATCGCTATTTCGTAAACCAAATAGCTGGCGATGATGTCAACGTTAATGTGATGGTACCTGCTGGTAGTAGTCCAGAGACCTACGAGCCATCAGCCAAGCAGATGATGGAGTTGAGCCATAGCGTGATTTACTTCAAGGTGGGCGAAATTGGATTTGAGAAGACGTGGATGGAAAAGCTCCATAAGAATGCACCTAAGATGAAAATCGTAGATACATCAGAGAGAATAGAATCTGCCAAGACTAAAAGTGGATATGTAGACCCACACACTTGGATGAGTGTAGACAATGCAAAAATCATCTCATATACCATAAGAGATGAACTAAGCATGATGTACCCTGACAAGGCCAAGAAATTCTATGAGAGATGCGAAGCTTTCAACAAGCATCTAGTAGAACTTCGAGACATGTTAAACGCGATATATTTAGGTGTAAGACTCAGAGGAAACAGACAAAGTAGCTTTGTTATTTACCATCCTGTACTCACCTACTTTGCCAGAGAATATGATTTAGAACAATTTGCATTGGAAGATGAGGGCAGAGAGCCTAGCATACAACAAATTCAAAATATAATCAATCTGGCTAAGTCGGAAGAGATTTCTGTTTTATTTGTACAGAAGGAGTTTGCCAATCGCAATATTCAAACTTTCATCAATGCAACTAACGTCAAGCCTATCGAGATTAATCCACTCAGCTACGACTGGGAGGAACAAATGCTACTCATCATGAGAAGCTTAACGAAGGATACGGTTTCGGACAAAGCTGTCCTAAAGGCTAAAGCAAGAAGAAAAGCTGAAAACATTCAGCAATAGCTAGCGGACTAGTAAAATATAAATACAGCAATAACAGAGCTAATCATAAAATTCAATGTTCAAAGTTCAAAGTTCAAAGTTAATAGAGATAGAGCATCTTTCGGCTGGCTATGAAGGCAAGGAAGTGCTCCACGATATCAACCTCACCGTCTGTAAAGACGATTATCTTGGCATCATCGGTCCCAACGGTGGTGGCAAGACAACCCTCATGCGCCTCATCTTGGGACTGATGAAACCCACAGACGGCAGCATCCGCTTTTATAAAGACGGGGAGGAAGTAAGGGAAATCAGTATGGGATATCTGCCCCAATACAATCATCTCGACAAACAGTTCCCTATCTCCGTTTATGAAGTGGTACTCTCAGGACTCAGCAAGACCAAAAGTCTCTTTTCGAGATACACCCAGGCACAGCACCAGCAGGTTCTCGACTGTCTGGAACAGATGCAGCTCACGGAGTTGAAAGACCGCCATATCGCAGCCTTGAGCGGCGGACAGCTGCAGCGAGTACTCCTCGCCCGCGCCATTGTTTCCAAACCCGATGTGGTGATACTGGATGAGCCCAACACCTACATCGACCGCCGTTTCCAGAAGCAGATGTACGAGATGCTGGAACAGATCAACCGGGAGTGCGCCATTATCATCGTTAGCCATGATGTAGCCGAAGTGCTCAATAACGTTAAGCACATCGCCTGCGTAAATCATCATCTCCACTACCACGATACGGCAGATATGCCGAGAGAGAAACTGGAAGAGCATTTCTTAAATGTATAGGCTTATTATATAATAATGCCTAAAAAACAGGTGCAAAAAACCATATTATCTCATCTTTTTATTATCTTTGCAACTGGAATGTGCCTTCCTTGAAAGGCACAGAGAAAGCATTCAGATACAGAGAAAGCATTCAGAAAGAAATATAATACATTAAAGTTTAAACAATAATGAAACAGTACAGATTAGTGGACAATATCTTCGGATGGGTCGCATTCATCATTGCGGCGTTCACTTATTGTTCCACAATTGAACCGACAGCCAGTTTCTGGGACTGTCCTGAGTTTATTACGACTGCTTACAAGCAGGAGATCGGTCACCCACCTGGGGCACCATTCTTCATGCTTTTAGGCAATTTCTTCACACATTTCGCCAGCGACACTACCCAGGTAGCCAAGATGGTAAATACGATGAGCGCCCTGCTGAGCGCCGTCTGTATCATGTTCCTCTTCTGGACCATCACCCACCTGGCTCGCCGACTCGTCATCAGCGACTGGAAAGAACTGACTACCAGCAAGCTGATTGCCATCGAGGCATCCGGTATGGTGGGCGCACTCATCTACACCTTCAGCGATACCTTCTGGTTCTCAGCTGTCGAGGGTGAGGTTTATGCGTTCTCTTCTGCCTTTACCGCTGTGGTATTCTGGCTGATATTGAAGTGGGAAGACCATGCTGACGAGCCTCATAGCGACCGTTGGCTTGTGCTCATCGCCTATATGACCGGTTTGAGTATCGGTGTCCACCTGCTCAACCTGCTCTGTATCCCAGCCATCGTATTGGTTTATTACTACAAGAAGGTGCCACATGCCAACCTCAAAGGCTCACTCCTGGCGCTGTTCCTTTCATTCCTCGTAGTAGTAGCCGTACTGTATGGTGTGGTTCCAGGTATCATCACCGTAGGCGGCTGGTTCGAGCTGTTCTTTGTCAACACCCTCGGCTGTCCGTTCAATACCGGTGAAATCGTATATATCATCTGTCTTGTAGCCTCTGTCATCTGGGGCATCTACGAGACCTATAATGCATCAGAGAAGAACGAGAAGAAGCAGAATATCGCCTTCGTTCTCGGTTTCGGCATGCTCGGCATCCCATTCTACGGATATGGCTGGACTGCTGCCATTACCGGCATCATCGTGCTGGTTATCCTCTGGTTCGTACTCGGCTACAAGCGCAAGCAGGAAGTAGTAACAGGCGTTGACGAATCTACAGGCATCGCCAAGAAGAAGATGCAGCTCCTGCCTCTCATCTCTGCACGCGTCAAGAACACAGCCTTGCTCTGCATGCTGATGCTGATGATTGGTTATTCCAGCTACGCACTCATCGTGATCCGTTCTTCTGCCAACCCTCCTATGGACCAGAACTCTCCTGAGGACATCTTTACCCTGGGAAGTTATCTGAGCCGCGACCAGTATGGCGACCGCCCTCTGTTCTATGGTCAGGCTTATACATCACAGGTAGCCCTCGAAGTAGACGGCAACATGTGCAAGCCTGTCATGAAAGAAGGTGCACCGGTTTACCAGCGCAAGGAAAAGGCTTCGGCTGATGAGAAGGACTCTTACTTCGTAGTAAGTCACAAGAATAAGTATATCTATGCCCAGAACATGCTCTTCCCTCGTATGTACAGTTCGGCTCATGCCCAGGCTTACGAAGACTGGATGGGCGGTGTAGAAGGCACAGAGATTCCTTACGACCGCTGCGGAGAGAGTATGATGGTGAAGATGCCGTCACAGTTTGACAACATCCGCTTCTTCCTCTCTTACCAGTGCAACTTCATGTACTGGCGCTACTTCATGTGGAACTTTGCCGGCCGTCAGAACGACATCCAGGGCAATGGTGAGCCAGAGCACGGAAACTGGATTACCGGTTTCTCATTCATCGATGATTCACTCTATGGCGACCAGAGCAAATTGCCAGACGACCTGAAGGAGAACAAGGGACACAATGTATTCTACTGCATGCCACTGATTCTCGGTCTCATCGGACTTTTCTGGCAGGCTTGGTATACCCGCAAGAAGAAGGTAATGAAGAACGGCAAGGAAGAGGAAGTACTCCTCCCTATCGGAATCCAGCAGTTCTGGATTGTATTCTTCCTGTTCTTCATGACAGGTCTTGCCATCGTCATCTACCTGAATCAGACTCCTATGCAGCCACGTGAGCGTGACTATGCTTACGCCGGTTCATTCTATGCATACGCTATCTGGTGCGGTCTTGGCGTACTCGCCATCATCGACATCCTGAAGCGCAAGATGAAGCTCAGCGGTACTGCCGTAACAGCCATCGTAGCAGTCATCACACTTCTCGTACCTATCCAGATGGCATCACAGACCTGGGACGATCACGACCGCTCAAACCGTTACACCTGCCGTGACTTCGGTCAGAACTACCTGATGTCACTCCAGGAGAAGGGCAACCCTATCATCTTTACCAATGGTGATAATGATACCTTCCCACTCTGGTACAACCAGGAGGTAGAAGGCGTTGGAACAGATGCCCGCGTATGTAACCTGAGCTACCTGCAGACCGACTGGTATATCGACCAGATGATGCGTCCTGCATACAACTCACCATCTGTGCCAATCACCTGGCCACGTCTCGACTTCTGTTCAGGTACCAACGAATATGTATCTGTTGAGCCTGAGGCAAAGAAGCAGATTCTCGACTTCTACAAGCAGGATCCTGAGAACGCCAAGAAGCAGTTTGGTGCCGAACCGTTCGAGCTCAAGAACATCCTGAAGAACTGGGTACGCAGCAAGAATCCAGACATGCACTTCATCCCTACAGATACCCTCTATGTCACCATCGACAAGGAGGCTGTAAAGAAGAGCGGCATGATGATGGCATCAGATTCTATTCCAGACAAGATGGTCATCTCGCTTGCCGGCAAGAGCGCACTCTACAAGGGCGACCTCATGATGCTCGAAATGCTGGCACAGTGTAACTGGACCCGTCCGCTCTACGTAGCACTCACCGTAGGCGAAGAGAACTATATGAACCTGGGTGACAACTTCGTACAGGAGGGACTTGTGAACCGTATCACTCCGTTCACCACCAACAAGCCAGGTGCCAAGAACTTCGATACAGAGAAGGCTTATCACAACATCATGACCCGATTCAAGTTCGGCAACCTGAAGCAGAAGGGACTCTACATCGACGAGACAACCATGCGTATGTGTTATACCCACCGTCGCCTGCTCGCCCAGACAGCCCTCCAGCTCATCGCAGAAGGCAAGAAGCAGAAGGCTATCAACATTCTGAAGAAGGCTGATACCGAGATTCCTGCCTACAATGTTACGCTCGACTACATGAGCGGTGGCTTGGATATGGCTCGCGGCTGGCTGATGACCGGTCAGAAAGCCAAGGGTAAGGAATATATTGAAGCGGTATGGAAGAATGCTTCACAATACCTCAACTACTATCTCTCGCTGCCAAACGACCGTTTCCTCCAGGCAGAGAACGACTGCATCCGTCAGATCATGATCATGCAGAGCATCTGCGAGGCTGCCGGAATGGTGAGTCCACAGTTGGAGCAGAAGTATGAGAAGCAGCTCAACAACCTCTACCGTCTCTATCATGGCAGAGGTGGCAGAATGCCGGAAGGCAATCAGTAAAAAATAGAAAAAAGTTTGGTGTCGCAAAACACGACACCAAACTTTTCATTATTCATATAAACCTGTTTTATCCATGTTCATAGAGCAACCAGCCAAATGGCTCAGATGGTTATATCCAAAGGCCATCTGGAGAATGGACAAGAAAGACCATTCAGTCTATCTTACATTTGATGACGGTCCGATTCCAGAGTCAACTCCATTCATCTTAGAGACCCTGAGAAAGTACAATATCAAGGCTACTTTCTTTATGGTAGGCGAGAATGTATTGCGCCATCATGACCTCTACAATCAGATTGTGGCAGAGGGTCATCAGGTAGGCAACCATACATTCAATCATATAGGTGCCTTCAAGCACCGCGTCATCTCCTACGTGCTCAACACCAATAAGGCGAACGATATCATCCATGCCCATCTTTTCCGTCCACCTCACGGCTGGATGCGACCAAGTGAGTATTGGTGGCTGCACCGCACTTACAAGGTCATCATGTGGGATGTGGTGACGCGCGACTATTCCAAATGGATGACGGCAGAAGATGTGGTGAACAATGTGAAGCGGTATGCCCGAAATGGCAGCATCATCACCTTCCACGACTCGCTGAAGAGCATTGAAAAGCTGAAGACAGCGCTCCCTCAGGCCATAGAATGGCTCATGGAACAGGGGTATGAATTTAAGACTTTTGAATAAGAAGCTGTTATTCCCAAACAGGAACAGCCCAATAAACACAGACTAGAAATGAGCAAAAGAATCAACAGTTATCAGGCAGTAGCTGCATTTGTAAGAGGTTTCTTCGAAGCTTACGCACGTGGCATCATCGATGCTACCATCGAAGGCAATGACTTCAGCAAGAAGAACGACCCGAAACAGATCAAGCAGATGATGCTGGAGCACTATGGCGAGGTAAACCAATACTTCTTCGACATCATGTTCTCTACCCTCGTACGCCTCAACTACAAGACTGCCGAGGAAGCCAACGAGCGCATGAAGAAGAACTTCGACAGCATGAAACAGGCTGACCCGACCTTTGAGCCAACCATGCTCGACTACTTGTGCATAGCCTGCAAATCGAACCAGCTTTACAAGGCGATGGAGTCAGAATACAAGCGTAACTTCACCTGGCTTCTTCAAGGCAAGTTTACCACTCTTGAAGAGCATGTACGCGATTATACCCACGGCATTCTCATCAGTCTTGCAGATGAGCCGATGGCCATCCATCTCCTGGTCCGCATCATCGTAAAGGCATACGCAGCAGGCTTGAAGTGTGGCAGCAAGGAGGGCGAACAGCACCAGCTCCACATGCCTACCCTTCACGGCATGTTACTGAACAATGTCAACATCCTGCTCAACGAGGCTCCGCTCAAGAGCAGCACCGAAGATCCTGTTGCCCTCTTCAAGGAGGCATGCAAGAATGAAGAAGAAAACATCAACGTTCTTTTCAACACATTAAACGATGCGATGAAAGAACTGGCAGAAGAATAAGAGAAAAGCATCATTGATGACGAGCACAGCACCAGATTCGAGAACCATCCGACTCCATATAGCGTAGAATCTCGTTATTCACTTCTTGGCGAATGGAGAGCATGGATTCTCGGTCGCAATCCACAGTAAAGTCAAGGTCTATATCTACCGAGAGTCTTGGCAGTTGGAAAACGGTGAGATTGATGGCTATACCACCTTTCAGCACAAGAGATTTAGACAGCAAAGGACTGTCATGGAAATAGTTCTGTCATTGTTTCTAATTTTGCACAAAAATATAAAATTTAAATTGTCTATGAGAAAAAACAGAAACTTTTTATGCTGTTTTTATATGTTCTTTCCATCTTAATTGTCCGACTACGGAGGAACAAATCACCGACAGGCAAGTTCTTTTGGGAGTAACCCAAAAGGTTTCGAGTAACTCGAAACATAACTTGCTGTGTCTTTGTGGACACAATGTTTTGAAAAGGCAAAGAAACTGCGTTCTATAATAAGGACATTCAGTTGGGAATAACAAAGTGACAATGATTAAGATTACAAAAGATTTAGATATATAACAAAGCGACAATGATTAAGATTATTAAAGATTTAGATATAACGGCTTCGGGTGTTAGTGTATTTAACCGCAAGTGGCAACCTGTCCATTTACAACAAGGAGAAATGGATGGGGCTTGTGCCGTATATTCCATGATGATGAACCTGCTCATACTAAAGGTTCTTACTCGTAATCAAGTTGTCAACTTGAAAACAACATTTAAGGGAAATACCGCAAAAGGGAGACTCTTCAAAGAGTTCTTTGTGACAGAAGGACTGTGCCGTGATGGATTTTATTTTTCCGAAATAAAAGAAAAGCTATCCCATTCTTTTGCTAAAGAGGTTACATCTTCGCCTCTTCAATATACAGCATCTTTATCAGACCAAACTTCTTTTGTAGAAGAACTTAGGACTGCAATAGATAGCGACACGCCTTTGATTACCGCTCTGTCTTTTAAAGGTGGCGCTCATGCTGTACTTGCTATTGGGTATGAAGAACAAAAAGACGGTGTCAAGAAAATATTCTGTTTAGACCCAAGCTATGCCATAAGTCCGACATCCTTTTGGAATGGTGTAATAATCCTAAATGAGGGAAAAGGAAAGTACAGCCATCAGTATATAACAGATAAAGACGAAAAATATATCAATGTCAGTGAATCATTGAATATAAAAAAGAAATAACGATATGAGCGAAGAATTACAACAGAAATTTCTTGACAAACTTTGAGAAGTTGCAAACAAACTACGTGGCAATCAAGGACCTGGAGGCCAAACGTGCTGACCTTGACAAGGAGATTGAGGGCTATCTGAAAGAGTTGGGATTGTTAGAGTAAACTTTCCACAAGTTGTGGCAGAGTTCCCAGATATGAAAGGGCTTTCATACAGAAACTTGAAGTATATCAGACAATGGTATCAGTTTTATAATGAGCAACTTACAATTTGACAACAAGCTGTTTCCAAATTAGACGAAGTAAATGTGCAATAACTTGTTGCACAATTACAAGAAGGATGTCTAAGCTCATGCCTGAAAACATACAGAGCCAGTTGCCTACAATAGAAGACATTGAAGCAACACTTTCTGATATAAAGGAAACTAAGGATTTCGAAAAAGGTAATGATATGAAAAATAAAGATAATATACCGCAGTTCGTGAATAGCGACTCCTTCATGGCAGACAAGAACTATGTGAAGTGATTGTCTGACCTGAAGAAACGTTTCCGCATGGCACAACTTAAAGCTGCTGTCAAAGTGAATACGGAAATGCTCAAATTCTACTGGAGTTTGGGCGAGGACATTTGCGAGAAGCAGAAACAATACAAGTGGGGTGCAAAGGTTGTAGTTAGGCTTAGCCTTGATATGCGTTCGGAAATTCCTCAGAGTGAGGGATTTTCAAGACCTTTACCATGTAAAACGCTGGTTTGCGTTCTATTCAAGTCAAATTGAAAGAGGATGTGTCATAAGTTTATGATTCACCCTCTTCTATTTGTTGAAAGAGATAGAATATGTTGCTTGAAGAGATAGGATATGTTGTTGGAAGAGACAGAATAAGTTGTTGGAAGAGATAAGATATGTTGTTGAGACAGTCAGTATCTTCGGTCGCACAACAGCTGTTGTGCGCTTGCATAACAGCTGATATGCGCATGCACAACACCTGTTGTGCATGCGGTAGTCAACTGTTATACACCAACTATTATCCAGACTTATGACACACCCTCTTACAGGAAGTGGATAATGCAACAACCCCAATGCCAATGAACGAACATTGCTTGAAATAAAACAGGAAGCCTTTTGTCGTATCTTTGTCGATAGTTACCAAATGGTGAACAGCGGGGTGAACACTTGCCCCAAGCATTCACCTTTTCGGCTCTGGGGTGAACCCTAGTAAAAAGAACTTTGTATATACAGCGCATGCTAGAAATATAAGAGTCTAGATTATAATGGGTTATGGGGTATATTTAACACATTATTAACGCTAAAGGTTGGCATCGGGGTTCACCCTTCACCGACTTCATCGCCAAGAGCAGAGGATGACTATTCGCAGCAGGATACCGCCCCCGACCTGCCCTTCTACGGGTGGGTAGGGTAAGTAAGGGGAGAGTACTTTCTAAGAGTTTCCTTATGTAAAGGTTCGTTTACTATAGGAAAGATATAGTATATATATAGACTCCCAGAAAAAGCGATTTCCTACTCACCCTAGTTACCCCCCGGCCGTAAACAAGATAGTTACGATGCCTAAGTATCATATTTACGGATGGTATTTAAGTCGCACACGGATCTCACAGATCTCACGGATCTTCTTCGTTGCAAGCAACGGTACTCACTAAGCCTCACAGCCAAAACTCCGAAGGAGCCAAAATCCGTGAGATCCGTGAGATCCGTGCGCGAAAATTCAACTTTCTTCTACAATTTCCAACAAGTTTCTGCTTATCGTAAATCAATCCTCGCTGAGGAGTTTCTTGATTTCCTCATCGGTCTTGGTGAGTTTGTCTTTACAGAGTTTCACCAAGGTTTTGGCACGTTTCAACTGCTCGGAGAGCTGATCAATATCGAGTTCATCATTCTCCATTCTTTCTACGATTTCTTCAAGCTCTCTTACGGCTTGTTCGTATTTCATTTCTTCTTTTTCCATATTTTTATTTTGTTTTGGGGTAACAGAGTTAATAGTGGATATTTTAAAGCTTTTGCCCTTACAGGGCGACAAGATTGCGTCCTTTATTACCCAGGGCGATGCCCTGGGCTAGGAGCTTCTGCCCTTTCAGGGCGTGTGAAACTCAACGTTCAGGGTTTCTGGAGCTAGATTGCTATAAACTATTAACTATAAATTATAAACTATTATTCAACTTTTGCCTTCACGCTGCCCTCAGCCAACCTCGTTTCGATGATGTCGCCAGACTTCAGTTGCGAGGCAGAGCGGATGCTTTTGCCATCTTTCAGCGTGATGCTGTAGCCACGTTTCAGCAACAATTCGGGGTCTTGTGCCTGAATGCGCTGGGAAAGAAGCTGCAGACGATGACTCTCGTTGAGCATCTTCCTTTCCAATATCGGCTGAATATTCTGAGAAAGAATCTCGAAATAGCGCTGGACTTCCGATAGTTTCGACTGGACATTTGTGCTTAAACGGCTCATCAGACGGTCGAGATAGGCGCCCTGCTTCGTCTTCACCAGCGAAAACTGAACAGGAATCGTGTTGCTCAATCTTTCGAGCCTCATCTTCTCCACCTGCAGACGGTGCTTCACATTCTGCACGATAGCCTCTTGCGCATTCACCACACGGGCATAAACCTCAGTAAGATGATTAACGAGGAAGGCGGCAGCGGCTGTCGGTGTCTTTACACGCTGGAAAGAAATCATATCCAGCACACTCTCGTCCCTTTCATGTCCTATTCCCGTGATGATAGGCAGCGGGAAGTTTGCCACATTCTCAGCAAGCGCCAGGGTGTCGAAACCCGAGAGATCGCTCGTAGCGCCACCGCCTCGGATGATGACTACACAGTCAAACTGTTCCCATTCGGCATTGATACTGTCGAGGGCAGCTATCACACTCTGCTCTACCCCCTCGCCCTGCATCGTAGCCGGAAAGAGGCGGGTTTGAAACTGCAGACCATAATCGTTATCAGCAAGCTGGTTGCAGAAATCACCATAACCTGCTGCCGTAGCACTGGAAATGACGGCGATGCGCTGGCAGAACATCGGGAGCGCCAACTCCTTCTGCAGTTCAAAGACGCCCTCTGCTTTCAGCGTATTGATGATTTCCAGCCGCTTGCGCGCCATATCGCCCATCGTATAGTTAGGGTCAATATCATCTACTATCCAGGAAAAGCCATAGTTCTCATGAAACTGCGCGTGCACCTTGAGCAGCACTTTCATTCCGGCATGAATGCGCTGTCCGGTGATGCGCTCGAAATTCGGTTTGATGAACATCCATCGGTTTCGCCAGCAGGAGGCATGTGCCTTGGCAATGGGCGTATTAGACCGCTCATCCTTCTCGATGAGTTCCAGATAGCAGTGCCCGCCGTAGCCCTCGCGAGCCTCGGAGAGTTCCGCTTCCACCCAATAGCTGTCGGGCAAGGACATCGAAATGACCTCACGGACTATGGAGTTTAATTCAAAAAGGGACAATCGAAGTCGTTCCATGCTGTTTACTGTTTAAAGTTTACAGTTTATAGTTGAAAGTTTACTGTTTAAAGTTAATAGTTGAAAGTTAATAGTTTATAGGGCTTAGCCGTTTGCAAGATTGCTGTAAACTATAAACTTTCAACTGTTAACTAATAACTATTAACTACTTAATCGCTTTCCCCGTCTGATAGGCCTTCCAGAAATCAGGCACACCATATCCGAATACATTATCGGGATGATGCTGATTATTACCAGCCAATCTCACGAGTTTCATAATCTGCTTAGCCGTCTTCTGAGGCAAAGCCTGCCAGAGACACGCTACCATTCCGGCGATGAGCGGAGAAGAGAAAGACGTTCCGTTATCATTGATGATATTTCCACGGCCCGTAATCACACAGGTAGGACTTCCGTAAGCCATCACGTCAGGTTTGATTCTGCCGTCAGCAGTAGGTCCCACGGCACTGAAAGCCGCATTCTCGCCCATTTCGTTTACGCTGCCCACGGTAAGGATATTGCGTGCATCGGCAGGGAAATTAATTTTCTTCCAACTTCCCATTCCGTCGTTTCCTGCAGAATTGACACAGATGATTCCCTTGTCAGCACACATCGAAGCGGTGCGGGAGATGAGGGTAGAATTACCGTCCTGCTCATTATAATGATGGTTGGTTGACGCATCATCGAAGCCATGATAGCCTAACGAAGAGTTGATGACATCCACACCACAACTGTCAGCATATTCAGCGGCAAAAGCCCAGTAATCCTCTTCTGCCAGACTCTCTGTGCGCTCATCTTCACAGCGCACCAGCAGATATTGAGCCTCAGGCGCCACCCCCACGAATCTTTCGGGTTCGTTGGCAGCCATCGTAGAAAGCACCATCGTTCCATGCTCCATCTCGGCGAAAATATTCTTGGATTGAGGAACCACAAAGTCCTTAACGCCCGCCAATCTGATATTATGCAGCGCCGGAATCTTATCCACATTCATGAATCCGCCGTCGAAGACAGCAATCATCATTCCTCTGCCCAAATGTCCGGTTTCATGCAGCCGCTTGCCGTTGAGCGACTGGATCTGCGCATCGGCAGCACCATATTCGCCTACTCCACCAGTCCAATCGTTCAATCCCCTGCGAACGCTACTTCTGATGCGCTGACTGACAGAATCGGGAGCAGTGAAGACCTTCATTTTCCGTGTGATGAAATCCAGATCATCCAGCTTCCGTAGTTCCTTCTCCTTATGAATGCGGACCAGCAGGGTATTGTTCCACTTGCTCTTGCCCACAATCTCGATGCCAGCCTCGCTTACAGCTTGCTCATAAGCAGGAGCTAAAGGCAGATCAGTAACATCGATGGGCAGATTCTGCCTCTTTCTGCGCTCTATGGAACGGGAAGAGAGGAATTCTGCCGGGCGACTTACCGAGAAGGGAGTGTGACTGAGGTCTTTGTCTCTGAGATAAAGACGATACATCATACACTTGCCTCCAGGATACGACACCATATCGGTTTCGGCGATGCGGGGCAACCGCATCAGTTGCTCAAAATTACTAACCCTGTCTTCGCGAGCAAACAAAGAAAGAGCGGTCATTAAAAATGCATAAAGCATCAAAATTTTTTTCATCATTATATCGGTAGTCCGGTTTGTTATTGTTGTTGCTGCAATATTTCTGTATTGCATTTATTAATCAGTTGAATTGTTTATTCTGAAGTGCAAAAGTACAGAAATTGTACGAAAACACCAAAGGAAAAGGGAAGTTTTTATCATGAAATGCAAGTTTTTCTCATATATATAATAAGGTATCAGATATTTTTTGTACTTTTGCAGACAAGTAGCCGCTGCAATTGCATTCTGAAAGAAGCTGGGCGAGCGGCTATGAGGCAAAAACAGATATAAATGGAAAATAAACAAGCGACATTAGAATTAGGTACGAAGCCGGTGGGCAAGCTGCTCGTTCAGTATGCCTTGCCAGCTATGATTGCGATGACCGCCGCCTCACTCTACAACATCGTTGACCGAGTATTCATCGGTCAGGGTGTGGGAGCCATGGCCATCTCAGGTCTCGCCATCACCTTCCCCTTCATGAACCTCACCGCTGCCTTCGGAGCCGGTGTGGGCGTAGGAGCGTCTACTGCCATCAGCGTGAAGTTGGGACAAAAAGACTATGCCACAGCGCAAAACATTCTGGGTAACACGATTTCACTGAATCTCATCATCGGTATCGGACTGAGCATCATCTGTCTGCTCTTCCTCGACCCTATCCTGAGATTCTTCGGAGCCAGCGACCAGACGCTCATCTATGCCCATGAGTATATGGTCATCATCCTGCTGGGCAATGTGGTAAGCCACATGTATTTCGGTATGAACGCCCTGCTCCGAGCAGCGAGCAAGCCCAAGCAGGCGATGTACGCCACCATCTTCACGGTGGTGATGAATGTGATACTCGATGCCCTCTTCATCCTCGTTTTCAAATGGGGAATACAGGGTGCCGCCATCGCCACCATCCTTTCGCAGCTGATGGCGCTGATGTGGCAGATCAAGCTCTTCAGCAACAAGAGCGAGCTGCTCCACTTCAAGAAAGGCATCTACAGACTGAAGAAGAAACTCGTGGATAATATCCTTGCCATCGGCATTTCGCCGTTCCTGATGAACGTGTGCGCCTGCATCATCGTCATCTTCATCAACAACCAGCTGGTGCGGTTCGGAGGCGACCTCTCCGTGGGAGCCTACGGAATAGCCAATGGTATTGCGATGGTGTTCATCATGTTCGTATTAGGCGTAAACCAGGGAATGCAGCCGATAGCCGGATACAACTATGGAGCCCAGAAACTGGACCGACTGATGCGCGTACTGAATCTGAGCATCATTGCCGCCACCGCCATCATGGTAACGGGCTGGCTGATAGCGATGTTCCTGCCTTACTACTGCGCAAGAATGTTTACTACCGATAAGCAACTGATAGACTTGGGCATCAAGGCTATCAGAGTGGTGATGTTCTGCTTCCCGATCATCGGTTTCCAGATGGTTATCACCAACTTCTTCCAGTGCATCGGAAAGGTGAAGATCAGTATCTTCCTCTCCTTGTCGAGACAGTTGCTCATCCTTCTGCCGCTCCTGGGTTTCCTGCCGATGATATGGGGCATTGACGGTGTATGGTGCAGCATGCCTATCTCCGATTTCTCGGCAGCAGTCATCGCCGCAATCGTAATGTCATGGTACATGAACAAGTTGAAAAGACAACACCAAGAAAAGTTAAAAGTTAATAGTTTATAGTTAATAGGGCTTTCATTCAGTTAATAGTTTGAAATTTATAGTTTATAGCAATCTTGCTAACTGCTAAGCCCTATAAACTTTCAACTATAAACTGTAAACTATAAACTGTAAACTATAAATTATAAACTATAAATTATGAATAAGATTATCATAAACGTAGGTCGCCAGATAGGTAGCGGCGGCCATATCATCGCCGAGAAGCTGGCGGAGGATTTCGGTTGCAAATGTTACGACCGTGAGCTGCTGAACCTTGCTGCCAAGGAGAGTGGATTCTCTGAGAAATTCTTCGAGCAGAACGATGAGCAGAAGGGATTCTTCAAGTCTCTCTTCCATACCCATCTGCCCTTCCTGAGCGATAGCAATTTCTATCACAACGACTTCTCGCAGGAAGGTCTGTACAAGTTCCAGAGCGACGCCATCAGAAAGGCTGCCGATGAGGGCAACTGCGTGTTTGTGGGCAGAACCGCCGACTATGTGCTGCGTGATTACAAGAATGTGATCAATATCTTCATCACCGCCAACATCAACGACCGCATCAAGGCAGTGTGCAAGCGAAAGGACATCGACAGAGCCTCCGCCCGCAAGTTCATCGAAAGCCATGAGGAGCAGCGCGCCTCTTACTACGATTACTATACAGGCAAGAAGTGGGGACACAGCGAGAGCTACGACCTCTGCATCAACAGCAGCCATCTGGGAATCGAAGAAACAGAGAAGTTTATCGCAGAATTTATCAGAAAGAAATTCGGACTTAGTGATTAATTATTAGTGATTAGTGATTAATTTTAGGGACATAAAATATTAAACATCATATAAATGAAGAAGATTATGCTTTTGGGCTCAGGCGAACTGGGCAAGGAGTTTACCATCGCCGCAAAGCGAGCAGGACAGTACGTCATCGCTTGCGACAAGTATGACAATGCACCAGCCATGCAGGTTGCCGACGAGCGAGAAGTGTTCTCGATGCTCGATGGCGACGCATTGACCGCAGTGGTAGAGAAACATCACCCAGACATCATCGTGCCTGAGATTGAAGCTATCCGCACCGAGCGTCTCTTCGACTTCGAGAAGGAGGGCATCCAGGTTGTGCCTTCTGCCCGTGCCGTGAACTACACCATGAACCGCCGTGCCATCCGCGACCTTGCCGCCAAGGAACTGGGTCTGCGCACAGCCAAGTACTTCTATGCAAAGACCTTCGAGGAGTTTAAGAACGCTGCCGATGAAATCGGTTTCCCATGCGTAGTGAAACCTCTGATGAGTTCAAGCGGCCATGGTCAGAGCTATGTTCACAACGATGACGAACTGAAGGAGGCTTACAAGGAAGCAATGGAAGAAGGTCGTGGCGATGTGAAGGAAGTAATCATCGAGGAATTTATCGACTTCGATTCTGAGTTCACCCTGCTCACCGTCACCCAGAAAGATGGTCCTACCCTCTTCTGTCCACCTATCGGCCATGTACAGAAGGGCGGCGACTACCGCGAGAGTTGGCAGCCATTCCAGATTCCTGAAGAGGCTTTGAAGAAGGCTGAGCACATTGCAGGTGAAGTAACCAAGGCATTGACAGGTGCCGGTCTCTGGGGCGTAGAGTTCTTCCTGAGCAAGAAGGGCGAAGTTATCTTCTCAGAGTTGAGTCCTCGTCCACACGATACAGGTATGGTAACCCTCGGTCACACCACCAACCTGAGCGAGTTTGAGCTCCACTTCCGTGCCGTAATGGGCTTGCATATCGCCGGAATCCATCTGGAGCACATCGGCTGTTCTGCCGTCATCCTCTCACCAGAGGAAAGCACCGAGCCATTAAACTACAATATGCTCGATGCCCTGAAGGAAGACCACACCCGCATCCGTATCTTCGGCAAGCCAGAGGCTCACGTAGGCAGAAGAATGGGTGTAGTGCTCTGCTACGGCGAGAAGGGCGATGACCTCAACCAGCTTCGCGACAAGGCAAAGCGCCTGGCAAAGACAGTATTGGGAACCGACCCATACATGAAGAAATAACATCATCCCCCATTAAAAAATACCGAGAGGGCAGATTTGTTACCTGCCCAGCAACAAAGAATACAGAAAGCGAAAAGTTAACTGTTTAACAGTTAACAGTTCGTTTTCTGTACTTCTTTTATTGAAAACTCGCCCACACTATTCCAATGATTTACAATTCATTTCTATACATCACCTTATTTCCCTTCCTCTTCTTGCTGCTCCATGCCATCAAGAAGGAAGCCATCAAAAAGTATTTTTTGTTGGCGATTTCCTATGCCCTATACTACTATTACAACCAGTCATTGGCAGCTATACTTTTGGTGGTAACACTCATCTCATATACTTCCGCTCTATTGATAGAAAGAAATAAGGGAAAGGAGAGAACAAACAGCACCTCAAACAACAGAAGCAAACTCATTGTTTATTTAGGAGCCCTTCTCACCACCCTCCCCCTGCTCTTCTACAAATATACAGACTTTATCCTCACAGAGGTGCTCTACATGGATAGCCTCTCATCTCACCATACCCTCATAGTACCACTGGGTATCTCTTTCTTCACCTTTCAGGCATTGAGTTATCTCTTCGATGTTTACAGAGATAAGTATCAAGCAGAGCATCATCTGCCCACCTACATGCTCTATATATCCTTCTTCCCATCCATCACGGCAGGTCCTATCAACCGATACGATGCCCTGAGATGCCAACTGAGCCAGCTGGTGCGTCCTAACTATCAGCAGTTGGCAAATGGTGCCAAGATGATAGTGTGGGGTATGTTCTTGAAGACGGTTATTGCCGACCGTCTCTTGCTCTACGTGAATCCCGTGCTGGATGGCTATATGCAGCACAGTGGATCAGAATTGCTGGCAGCCTCCGTCCTCTATTCCATCCAACTATACACCGACTTTGCCGGCTACTCTCTCATAGCCATCGGTTCGGCTTCCATGCTCGGCATCCGCTTGCAACAGAATTTCCACAATCCCTACTTTGCCCATAGCGTCACCGACTTTTGGCATCGTTGGCACATCAGTCTCTCCCAATGGCTGCGCGATTACATCTACATCCCCATAGGCGGAAACAGATGCAGCAAGGGGAGAACCTATCTCAACATCATTATCACCTTCCTCATCAGTGGCATTTGGCATGGGGCTAACTGGACCTTCATACTTTGGGGAGTTCTTCACGGATTCTTCCAAGTGATGGAGAAGATGCTAAGCTTCACCAAAGAGAGTAGAAATACCGAGCACAAAGTTAGGCAGAGAATGAGGAGAGGAATAAGCATCCTCATCAACTTCCTGCTCATCAACTTCCTATGGATATTCTTCCGAATGCCAAGCGTGGGCGATGCCTTCCATGTAATCGGCAAGATATTCACTGAGCAAGACATGAACTTCTGGGTATTTGAAAAATTCATCCTCTTATTCATCTTGATGGTATTCGCCAAAGATCTCATCGTTGAAGTAACCCCAGGTCAAAATCCATTCCATCATCCGAAGCTCTGGGTGAGATGGTGTACATACGTCGTGGTAACTACCAGCATCTTCCTCTTCGGTGTATTCGATTCGGGGCAATTCATCTACGCAGGTTTCTAAATCGTAAGCTGAAATAAACGTAAGTTGAAACAAATCGTAAGCTGAAATATGAAAAAGTTCTTAAGTAAAATCATGGTCTTTCTTATCTTGCTGACCATCATATATATCATCACGGCACAAACCTTTCGTTATCTCGACCTTCAGGTAAAAGGCGAGAGCGGCAGGATGCGCTATATCCACAATGAGCTGATAGCCGACTCCATCATCATGGGGTCGTCGAGAGCCTTGCATCACTACGACCCAGACATCTTGGGCAACTATTATAATGTGGGAGAAGACCGCATGGGCATCATCTTCAGCATGGGCAGACTGCAACTACTCAAGCAAAGACGCATGCCCCACATGCTCATCTACGATGTAGAACCAGACTATGACCTGCTGCAAGATGACAACAGTACCTATCTCACCAACCTGCGCCCCTATTACCACCGACCAGGCATACGAGAGATTTTCTGGGACGTGGACTCCACCGAGCGCATCAAGATGCTCTTTCCTTTCTATCAGTATAATTCGAGGTTACTCAAGCTGCTTGCCGACTGGCGTCATCCAGCCATGAGCTATACCAAGGGTTACTCTCCCTACGAGGGATGCCAAGCCATCGAGAAGGAGACCTTACCCCAAAACAAACACGACAGAAAGAAATATGAATATCTGCACAAGTTGATAGCCGAATGCAAAAGGAGCCATACCAGCCTCATATTCACAGCATCGCCACAGCTATCCTACCAAAGCGACTCAGTATTTCGCAGGTTCAAGCTTATCTGCCAACAGGAAGGCATCCCATTCCTTAACCATTATTGCGACACTGCCTACACCCATCACAGGGCATTATTCCACAATGCCAACCATCTGAACCGTGAAGGTGCAAGCCTCTACTCCAAGGAAATTAAGAAGGAAATGAGCCATCGTAAGTTCAATGCCAGCATCAAGTTGCCCAAGAAGGATAAGCAATAAGCAATAAAAAAAGAAAAAGAGCGTTATCAAATAAAAGAATACAACTTTATGAAAGAATTAGGTAGAATCATCAAATTACATACCATATCCGACCCTAGAGGCAATCTGACCGTATCAGAGGAGAACATCGAGCTTCCCTTCGACTTGAAACGTGCCTACTGGATATACGATGTGCCACAGGGTGGCAACCGAGGCGGTCATGCCCACAAAAAGCTCCAGCAAGTCATCATCGCCGTGCATGGATCATTTACCGTATCCCTAGACAACGGCAAGGAGACCAAGAAATACCAGCTCAGCAATCCTGGCATGGGGCTCTATCTCGGCACAGAGATATGGCGCACACTGGATGATTTCTCCGAGGGAGCCGTATGCCTGGTGCTTGCCTCTGAACTTTATGAGCCAGAAGACTATCTGTATGAATACGATGAATTTCTGAAATACATCCATACCACACATAGCACAACATCAGAGCCATGATAGAAATCAAAAGATATACCCCAAAAGACGCTGCCGAATGGAACAACTTTGTTTGGAAATCCAGACAAGGCACCTTCCTCTTCGACAGAAACTATATGGACTATCATCAAGACAGATTTCATGACCATTCCTTGATGTTCTATTATAAAGGACGCTTGTATGCCATTCTTCCTGCCAATGAAACTGCGGATGAGGACAAGAAGATTCTCTATTCTCACCAAGGACTGACGTATGGAGGCTTACTGACTTGTTCCAAGGTAACAGCAGAAGTTTGCATCGACATCTTTCAGGCTCTCAAGGACTATCTCCTGCAAAATGATTTCCAGTTATGTATCTACAAGGCAATGCCATGGATATACCAGAGCATCCCTTCGGAAGAGGACCTCTATGCTCTCTCCTATATTGGGAAGGCAAAGTTGATAGCTAGAGAGATTTCCACTACCATTTTTCTCAATGCCCCCTTACGATTCAGCGAGCAGAGAAGAAGAGGCATCAAGAAAGCTGTGAGCCATGGACTAAGTGTTGGATTTACAAAATTTCCAAAGGACATCACAGACTTTTGGGATTTATTGGACAAGAATCTTTGGCAGAGGCATAATACTCATCCTGTACACTCGAAAGAGGAACTGCAATTACTTATGAATCGTTTTCCAGACCACATTCTCTGCTTTGTGGTAAAGAAAGATGAAACGATTATTGGTGGAAGCATCGTATATACTACCCCCCAAGTAATTCATACCCAGTATATCGCTGCCAACGAATTGGGCAAGGAACTGGGAGCTTTGGATGCCCTCTTCGACTTTATCCTCCACAAATGCCCATGGAATGTCCCATACTTCGACTTCGGCAAATCCACAGAAGATGCGGGCAAGTATCTCAACAAGAATCTCATCCACCAAAAGGAAGGATTCGGAGGAAGAGGGGTCATCTACGACACATACCAATGGGAAATCTAACTGAGCAGAGATAAGAATAAAGCCCACCGATTTGGTGGGCTTTATTCGTATAGATTAAGATTCAATACTTCTTTTACAAAAGCACTACGGTTACGCCTCTGGCAGCTTGCGCACCCATAACCAGAGCCTGCTCAATATCGGCAGTCTTGGAAGGACCACTGATGAAAGTACCGAAATTGTACTTCGAATCCATCTCAATACGGGCATAAGCCTCATGCATATTGTTCACAATCTTCTCTTTTTCGAGGAATATCACAAGGTATTCCGAGATGAAAAGCACCGCTTTCTCCTTCATGGTCTGAGGAATCCAGATGCAGCCATTCTCGGCAACACCCACTTCACCACGAACAATACCCACATCAGTACCATTCAGATCATTAGCCTCAGCCACCGTATCAGGATTCTTCTGGGCAATCGTGATTTCTGGCAGATGAGAAGCAAAGACCTTGGCTTCCGGATAAGCCTTCTTCACCAGTTCATCCAGACTCTCACCCTCCTTAGCTTCTATCACATGGCCACCTACCGATTCCGTCATCTCAATAAATTGCTTCAAGGTATCCTCATACTGAATACCCTTCACATCTACGGCAGGCATATCGAATTGAACATGCGTATTCTTACGCAACTTGTTCAGGAAATCTTCTTTCTTCATTGAACTTTGAAATTTGAACTTTGAACTTTATGATTACCCACTACTTCACCTTTCCTTCTTTCCAAAGCTGGTGGAAGCTCTTCTTTGCAAACTCAGGCATGGCGTGACCGATGCCCCAGGCATTCCAATTGCTGAAGTGCGTACAGCATTCAGGAACCAGATTGACAAGCGGAGCAAACTTCAGGGCAGTGGTGTAGAGCGCAGGACGATCGAAGAGATACTTCATACCATTCGACATCGCCTTCTTCACAGGATCTGCCTTACCCAACTTCTCCAAACTCTGGCGCCAGACATAAATCTGAGAACCCGGTCCTACCTTGGAAGGACAGACATTATCGCAAGACAAGCACAAAGTACATGCCGAAACATTATCGCTGTACTTCTGAGGATTCTTCAGCATACCCAGGTTCACGCCAATAGGACCCGGTATAAAATAGGTGTAACTGTAACCGCCTGAACGACGATAAACCGGACAGGTGTTCATGCAGGCACCGCAGCGCATACACTTCAACGTCTGCCAGTGGTCCTTATCAGCAAGAATGTCGCTTCTGCCGTTATCCACCAATACCACATGCATCTCAGCACCCAGACGAGCCTGACGGAAATGAGAGGTAAAGGTAGTAGTAGGCTGACCGGTTCCGCAGCGGCAAAGCAGGCGCTGGAACACAGCCAGTGACTTATAATCAGGAACCAGTTTCTCAATACCCATCGCTACGATATGGAGCTTAGGCATGGAAGTGGTCATATCCGCATTACCCTCGTTGGTGCAGACCACGCAATCGCCGGTGGCAGCCACACCGAAGTTACATCCGGTCATACCTGCTCCGGCTTCCATAAACTGGTCGCGGAGATGATGACGGGCACAGCGGGTCAGATAAGTAGGATCATAGTTGCCGATTTCCTTGGAGATTCCCTTCTCCTCGAACATCTTACCTACCTCCTCACGCTTCAGGTGGATGGCAGGCATCACGATATGGCTAGGCTTCTGACCCAGAAGCTGGATGATGCGCTCACCCAGGTCGGTCTCCACCACGTCAATGCCGTGCTGCTCCAGATAAGGATTCATCTCGCACTCCTCGGTGAGCATCGACTTCGACTTCACCATCTTCTTCACGTTATGGTCTTTCAGGATACCGAGCACAATCTCATTAAATTCCTGTGCATCCTTTGCCCAGTGAACCTTCACCCCGCGGCTCTCCAGATTCTTGGAAAACATATCGAGGTAATCGGCAAGATGGGTAATCGTATGCATCTTGATTTCAGACGCATGCTCGCGGAGATCTTCCCATTCAGGAAGTTCCTGCGCCATCTTATCTCTCTTCTGACGAACAGACCAGAAGGTAGCATCGTGCCAGGTGGTCTTCTCTACATTCTGCGTAAACTTCGCAGCTCTCTTGGAATGTTCTGTACTCATAGTCCTGCAGCTAATATTTGAACAACATGAATAAACTTGATCGGCATCTTCTCTTTCTTGGCGATTCCAGCCATGTGCATCAGACAGGAAGAATCCGGTCCGGTAACAAACTCAGCGCCTGTAGCCATGTGGCGCTTGATCTTCTCCTCGCCCATACGGGTAGAAACGGCAGGCTCCTCGATAGAGAACATACCGCCGAATCCGCAGCACTCATCCTTGCGCTCCGGTTCGTGGATGGTAATGCCTTCCACCATATTTAACAGGTCGATAATCTTATTGAATGGCTTGATGTGGCGCTCAGAAGGAGATGACAATCCCAGTTCGCGCACACCATGACAACTGTTGTGCACACTCACCACATGCGGGAATTTGCCCGGCACATGATCAACCTTCAGCACATCGTGAAGGAATTCCACGACATCCATAATCTTTTTAGAGGAAACGCACTCGTGCTTACCCTCAAGGATTTTAGGATAATACACCTTTACGTAAGCGGCACATGAGGCAGAAGGAGCTACGATATAATCGTAATCCTTGAACAGCTCATCAAATGTCTCTATGACCTTCTCCGACTTGTCCTGAAAACCCGCGTTAGCCATTGGCTGGCCGCAGCAAGTCTGTTTTTCGGGATAACCCACGTCTAGTCCGTAATGCTTAAGCAACTTGTATGTAGCCACACCCGCTTCAGGGTAAAGGGCATCCACATAACAAGGGACGAATAATCCGACTTTCATTGTTGTTATATTTATCTTGTTTGCTATTTGTTTATTCTTTTTCTACATGACTAAAAGTCGCTGCAAAAGTAACAAAATAATTGCAAAAATACGACTTTCTAGAGAAGAAATAATAATAATTGATGTTATTTAACTGTAAAGATTTGCAGAAAATTTGGAATAATCAAATAAATAGCGTAACTTTGCATCCCGAAATAGTGTGTCTACCATTTGTGAACTAAGCCAAATGCAGTTTAGTTGCTAAAAACATAAATAACAAGACATATAAAGAACAAACTTATAGTTATATAAATGATGAAGAAACAGCTTAAGAAAGTCCTCGTTCTGGGTTCCGGTGCTTTGAAGATCGGCCAGGCAGGTGAGTTTGACTATTCCGGTTCGCAGGCTCTCAAGGCTTTGCGCGAGGAGGGTATTAGTTCCGTCCTCATTAATCCAAACGTTGCTACAATTCAGACAAGTGAAGGTATTGCTGACAAGGTTTATTTCTTGCCGGTGACACCTTTTTTTGTAACTGAAATTATCAAGAAGGAGCGCCCTGACGGCATTATGCTGGCTTGGGGTGGACAGACGGGTTTGAACGTTGGTACAGAGCTTTACCTCAGCGGCGTGCTCAAGGAGTACGGTGTAGATGTGTTGGGTACTTCGGTAGAGGCAATCATGAACACAGAAGACCGCGACCTCTTCGTAAAGGAGCTCAACAAGGTTGACCTCAAGGTTCCAGTAAGCCACGCTTGCGAGAACATGGAGGAGGCTGTGGCTGCTGCACGCAACATCGGCTACCCTATCATGATCCGTTCTGCCTACGCGCTGGGTGGTCTCGGTTCTGGTGTCTGCAAGACCGAAGAGGAGTTCAAGGAGATTGCTGAATCTGCCTTCACTTTCGCACCTCAGGTGCTTGTAGAGGAGAGTCTGAAGGGATGGAAGGAGATTGAGTTTGAGTGCATCCGTGATGCGAACGACCGCTGCTTCACCGTTGCCTCTATGGAAAACTTCGACCCACTGGGTATCCACACGGGTGAGTCTATCGTGGTGGCTCCTACCTGTTCTCTTACCGACGAGCAGGTGAAGATGTTGCAGGACATCGCCGTGAAGTGCGTCCGTCACCTCCAGATTGTGGGTGAGTGCAACATCCAGTATGCTTTCAACGCTGAGACCAACGACTACCGTATCATCGAGATCAACGCTCGCTTGAGCCGTTCTTCAGCCCTTGCATCTAAGGCTACAGGTTATCCTTTGGCTTTCGTTGCTGCCAAGATTGCCCTCGGTTATACACTCGACCAGATTGGCGAGATGGGTACTCCTAACTCAGCTTATGTGGCTCCATCTCTCGACTATATGATCTGCAAGATTCCTCGTTGGGACCTTACCAAGTTTGCCGGTGTAAGCCGCAAGATTGGTTCTTCCATGAAGTCTGTAGGCGAAATCATGTCTATCGGCCGCTCATTCGAGGAGATGCTCCAGAAGGGTCTCCGTATGATTGGTCAGGGAATGCATGGTTTCGTAGGCAACGACCATACCAAGTTCGAAAACCTGGATGAGGAACTTTCTAACCCTACCGACCTCCGTATCTTCGCCATTGCCCAGGCTCTGGAGGAAGGCTACACCATCGAGCGCATCGAGGAGTTGACCAAGATTGACCCTTGGTTCATCGAGCGCATGAAGAATATCGTAGATTACAAGCACAAGCTTTCTGAATATAATACTTTGGAGGAGATTCCTGCCGAGGTATTGCGCGAGGCTAAGGTATTGGGCTTCTCTGACTTCCAGATTGGCCGCTTCGTATTGAAGACCAAGGATACCAACATGGAGAAGGAGGTTCTCGCTGTCCGTGCCCAGCGCAAGAAGCTGAACATTCTTCCTGCCGTAAAGCGCATCCCTACTGTGGCTAGCGAGCATCCTGACCTTACCAACTATCTCTACATGACTTACGCTGTAGAGGGTTACGACATCAACTACTACAAGAACGAGAAGTCTGTCATCGTTCTCGGTTCTGGTGCTTACCGCATCGGTTCTTCTGTAGAGTTCGACTGGTGTTCTGTAAACGCCATCAACACAGCCCGCAAGTTGGGGTACAAGTCAATCATGATCAACTACAACCCGGAGACTGTATCTACCGACTACGATATGTGCGACCGTCTCTACTTCGATGAGCTTTCATTCGAGCGTGTACTCGATGTCATCGACCTGGAGTCACCACGTGGTGTGATTGTTTCTGTGGGTGGTCAGATTCCAAACAACCTGGCTATGAAACTCCATCGCCAGTCTGTGCCAATTCTGGGTACATCTCCTGTCAACATCGACCGTGCCGAGAACCGTGGTAAGTTCTCTGCCATGCTTGATAAGCTGGGCATCGACCAGCCTAAGTGGAGCGCCCTCACCTCTATGGAGGATGTTCAGAAGTTCATCGACGAGGTAGGCTATCCTGTTCTCGTTCGTCCATCCTACGTTCTTTCTGGTGCAGCCATGAACGTTTGCCACAATGACGAAGAGTTGCGTCGCTTCCTGGAGGCAGCTTCTGAGGTTTCTAAGGAATACCCAGTGGTTATCTCCCAGTTTATGACAGAGACCAACGAGATTGAGTTCGACGGTGTTGCCCAGAATGGTGAGATTGTAGAGTATGGTATTTCAGAGCACGTAGAGTATGCAGGTGTTCACTCCGGTGATGCCACCATGACCTTCCCAGCTCAGCAGATTTCCTTCGCTACAGCCCGTCAGATCAAGAAGATTTCACGTGCCATTGCCAAGGAGCTCAACATCTCTGGTCCTTTCAATATCCAGTACTTGGCTAAGGGTCGCGATGTGAAGGTTATCGAGTGTAACCTCCGTGCATCCCGTTCGTTCCCATTCGTGAGCAAGGTATTGAAGCGCAACTTCATCGAAACGGCTACCCGCATCATGCTCGATGCTCCATATCAGAAACCGGACAAGTCTGCTTTCGATATCGACCGTATGGGTGTGAAAGCATCACAGTTCTCATTCGCCCGCTTGCAGAACGCCGACCCAGTTTTGGGTGTGGACATGAGTTCTACCGGTGAGGTAGGTTGTATGGGTGATACTTTCGAGGAGGCATTGCTCAACTCATTGATTGCCACCGGCTACAAGATTCCTTCAAAGGACAAGGGCATTATGCTTTCAAGCGGTGGTGCTAAGGAGAAGGCTTCTCTGCTCGACGCAGCCCAGGCGCTGGTAAAGAATGGTTACACCATCTACGCTACAGCCGGTACAGCGAAGTTCCTGAACGAGAACAACGTGAAGGCTACAGCCGTAGGATGGCCTGATGAGGACCACAAGGATCTTCCTAACGTGATGCAGATGATTGCCGACCACAAGTTCGACCTCATCGTCAACATCCCTAAGAATCACACCAAGCGTGAGCTCACCAATGGTTACAGAATCCGTCGTGGTGCCATCGACCACAACATTCCTCTGATCACCAATGCCCGTCTGGCTTCCGCCTTCATCGAGGCATTCTGCACATTGAGCCAAGACCAGTTGCAGATTAAGAGCTGGCAGGAGTACGAGTAATCGCACGCGGATTTATACGAACACGCCCTGAAAGGGCAGAAGCTCCTAGCCCAGGGCAGCGCCCTGGGTTAGATAACAATCAGCAAGGTCGCCCTGAAAGGGCAAAAGCTTTGAATACAAGAAGCTTTTGCTCTTTCAGGGCGACCTTTTTTGCGGATTTTTTTATTCCCCGCCATGAGAAAAAGAAGCTGAAATGATGGCTTTCTCATTATTTTATTGTACCTTTGCAAACAGAAATAAGAATAAAGAATGATAGTTTGTATAGCAGAGAAACCGAGTGTGGCTAAGGATATCGCCCGAATCATCGGGGCTACCACGGCACGCGACGGTTATATGGAAGGTAATGGTTACCAAGTAACATGGACTTTCGGCCACCTTTGTGAGCTGAAGGAACCGGATGATTATACTCCGATGTGGAAACATTGGAGCCTTTCGGCGTTGCCGATGATTCCACAGCGATTCGGCATCAAGCTCATCAACGATGAAGGCATCAAGAAGCAGTTTGCTACCATTGAGAAACTGATGCAGGCTGCCGACAGCATCATCAACTGCGGTGACGCCGGACAGGAAGGAGAGCTTATCCAGAGATGGGTGATGCAGAAGGCACAGGCAAAATGCCCCGTCAAGAGACTGTGGATTTCATCCATGACCGATGAAGCCATCAAGCAAGGCTTCCAGGAACTGAAAGACCAGGGGGAATATCAGTCACTCTATCTTGCCGGACTTTCCCGTGCCATCGGCGACTGGATTCTCGGTATGAACGCCACCCGACTTTACACATTGAAATACGGTCAGAATCGACAGGTGCTCAGCATCGGTAGAGTGCAGACCCCTACCCTTGCCCTCATCGTAAACCGCCAGAAGGAAATCGACAACTTCGTTTCCGAACCTTACTGGGTACTCGCCACCATCTACCGCGACACCCAGTTTACCGCCACCAGCGGCAAGTTTACCAGCAAGGAGGAAGGCGAGAAAGCATTCAGTACCATCGCCGGCAAACCCTTCACCGTTACCGATGTAAGCAAGAAGAAGGGAAACGAGGCGCCACCTCATCTCTACGACCTCACCTCGCTGCAGGTGGATTGCAACAAAAAGTTTGCCTACTCTGCCGATATTACGCTGAAACTCATCCAGAGTCTCTACGAGAAGAAGTATACCACTTATCCTCGTGTAGATACCCAGTTTCTGACCGACGATATCTATCCGAAATGTCCGCAGATTCTGAACGGAGTGAGTCAGGCAAAGATCATGAGTCAGCAGAAATACCTCCCGCTCATTCAGCAGCTCGCAACAATCAGCAAGAAATTGCCGAAGAGCAAGAAGGTTTTCGATAATAGCAAGGTAACTGACCACCACGCCATCATCCCAACCGGTGTTCCGCCAACCGGACTCACCGATATGGAGGCAAACGTGTATGATCTCATCGCCAAGCGCTTCATCAGCGTGTTCTATCCGGACTGTAAATTCTCCACCACCACAGTTTTGGGCGAGGTAATCAACGAAGACGGACCGAAACCGGAAAAGATAGAGTTCAAGGTAAGCGGTAAGGAGATTCTGGAACCAGGCTGGCGAGTAGTCTATGCCAAGGATGTAAAGAATGCAGATGACGATGATGCTTCAGATAACGCCAACGGAAATGCAGACTCAGGAAACGGTGCCAAGAAGGAAGTAGTAGAAGAAAGAACCCTCCCATCCTTCACAAAAGGCGAATCGGGAGATCATCAGCCTACCCTGACGGAGAAATGGACCACGCCACCTAAGTATTATACCGAGGCAACCCTGCTGCGTGCGATGGAGACAGCCGGTAAATTCGTAGAAGACGAAGAGCTTCGTGCAGCATTGAAGGAGAACGGAATCGGCCGACCATCCTCCCGTGCCGGCATCATCGAGACCCTCTTCAAGCGCCACTACATCCGTCGCCAGCGCAAGAATCTGATGGCAACCCCGACAGGCATCGAACTCATTGACACCATCCATGAGGAACTGCTGAAGAGTTGCGAACTGACCGGTATCTGGGAGAAGAAACTCCGCGACATCGAGCACAAGACCTACGATCCTGCCGACTTCATCAACGGACTGAAAGAACAGATCAACAAGATAGTCATCGATGTGTTGTCAGACAACAGCAACCGGAGAGTGACCATCATGACAGAGGAAGACCTCAAGAAGAAACCGGCTGCCAAGAAACCAGCTGCCAAAAAACCGGCTGCCAGAAAGGCTCCTGCATCCGACCCAATGGTTGGCAAACCATGTCCGCTTTGCGGCAAGGGCGTCATCATCAAGGGCAAGACCGCCTATGGCTGCAGCAACTGGAAGGCAGGCTGCCAATATCGTCAGCCATTCTCACAGATGTAATTCAACGCAACAACTGCACGCCCTGAAAGGGCAGAAGCCCCTAGCCCAGGGCAACACCCTGGGTCATTATGGACGCAAACCTGTCGCCCTGTAAGGGCAAAAGCTTCAAAGAACGAGGCAATTTATAAAGCTTTTGCCCTTACAGGGCGCCTTACTGACTGCTACTATACCCAGGGCGTTGCCCTGGGCTAGGAGCTTCTGCCCTTTCAGGGCGTGTGGGAGAGTTGCTTGCGAAAGTTCAGTAAAATAATTAAGTTGTTCCTGTATGAAACAAATAAGACTTTATCAAATCATAACAGCACTTTGCTGCCTCTTTCTGATAAGTTGCGGCATTGAACAGAACCTGAAGAAAGCAGACAAGCATCTTTCTTTAGGCGAATACTACGATGCGGCAACCCAATATAAAAAGGTGTACACCAAGACACCTACCAAAGAGCGGGCTGCCCGAGGCAAGGTGGCTCTGAAGATGGCACGCTGCTATGATAAAATCAACAGTACGCCGAAGGCACTGGCTGCCTACAGCAATGCCATCCGATACAAGCAGGCAGACCTCAACGACCGCCTGGCTTACGCCCGGCTTCTCCTGAAGAACGGAAGTTACAGACAGGCAGCCAAGGAATTCGAATTCCTGCTCGATTCCATGCCCGACAACATGCTGGTAAAGAACGGACTCGAATCGGCACGAAAAGCCCCAGTCTGGAAGAAGGAAGGAAGCCGGTACAAGGTAAAGCGGATGGATGTTTTCAATTCCCGAAGAGACGACTATTCGCCGATGTTCCTCAGCGATGACTACAGTCAGCTCTATTTCACCTCAACCCGCAACGAAGCCCAGGGCAGCGACCTGAACGGAGTGACGGGAACGAAATCTGCCGACATCTTCTTCTCTGAAAAGGACGACAAAGGCAAATGGAGCAAGCCGGAAGCCATCGGAACCGGTCTCAATACCGACTACGAAGAGGGCGCATGCTGCTTTACCCCAGACGGCAAGCAGATGTACCTCACCCAGTGTGCCACCGATCCCACTTCGCCCCGCTTAGCCCAGATAGTAACCTCCAACCGCTCAGATGCAGCCTGGAGCAAGCCTACAAATCTGGAAATCAGCAAAGATACGCTCAGTTGTTTTGCCCATCCAGCCATCTCTCCTGATGGCGAATGGCTCTATTTCGTATCAGACATGCCGGGCGGAAAGGGCGGTCTCGACATCTGGCGAGTGCGCATCACTCCTGCCGGACTGGGCGGTGTAGAGAATCTGGGAGAACCTATCAATACCCCAGGCGATGAGATGTTCCCTACCTTCCGTCCTAACGGCGACTTCTACTTCAGCAGCAACGGTCATGTGGGAATGGGCGGACTCGACATCTATATCGCCAAAGTGAATTCCATCACCCGGAAATATGAACTCACCCACCCCGGCTATCCGCTGAATACAGAAGCCGATGACTTCGGAATGACTTTCGAGGGTCTCCACAACCAGGGCTTCTTCTGCTCCAACAGAAAAGACGGAAGAGGCTACGATCATATCTACTCCTTCGAGAATCCGGAGATTGTTACCACAATGAAGGGATGGGTTTACGAGAAAGACGGTTATGAACTGCCTGCCGCAGAGGTGAGAATCGTAGGCAACGACGGAACGAACAGGAAACTATCCGTCAAGGGCGACGGTTCGTTTGTCCTCCCTATCAATCCGCATGTCGACTACCTGGTGATGGCATCCTGCAAAGGCTACCTCAACCACAAGGAAGAACTTCGGGTTGATTCGGCTAAAGAGAGTAAGGAATACGTGCTCCAGTTCCCGCTGGCTTCCATCACAGCCCCTGTACTCATCGACAACATCTTCTACGATTTCGACAAGGCAACCCTTACCGAAGCCAGTACAACAGCCCTCGACCAGCTGGTAACGCTGCTGAAAGAGAACCCGCACGTTACCATCGAACTCAGCGCCCATTGCGACTACAAGGGAAACAGCGAATATAACAAGCATCTGTCTCAGCGCCGCGCCCAATCGGTAGTAGACTATCTGATAAAACACGGCATAGAGAAAGAGCGCCTCACCCCTGTGGGCTACGGCAAGGAGAAGCCGAAGAATGTGCGCAAGAAACTTACCGAGAAGTATCCTTGGCTCAAGGAAGGCGATGTGCTCAACGAAGAATTTATCCTGAAGCAGAGCAAGGAGCATCAGGAAATCTGCAACCAGCTGAACCGCCGAACCGAGTTCAAAGTGCTCCGCACTACCTATAAATTGTTTTAGAAACCGATATCATAAGCATAGGTGCTCTACAGAAAAAGTAGCAGCACCTATTTGTTTTTCTATATTCAGCAATATTAAATCTTCGTTCATCGACGCTGAATGTCCGTTCAGCGACGTTGAATGTACGTTCAGCGACGTTGAATGTCCGTTCAGCGTCGATGAACGGAGATTCCAAGAGCATAAAGATGATATTTATAGTAATAAAAAACTCTTTCTATTAGCACTAAAAACTATTCTGCTAATAGAAAGAGTTGATCATTCATACAATTGATATCAGGGAAGAAGCCTACTGACGTGCATCAGCCAGTTCATTATATCCCCAAACCATAATGAGGACAACGATGCCAGCCAGCACCATCAGGAGATTCTGAGAGTGGGCGATGGAATCTGTCACATGCGTAAGGGCACGCGAACCGGAAAGGAGGAAATCTATCTTCATAGAGAAAAGCCATCCCTGAATCTGTTCCCATCCCTGACAGACTACCGCTATGATGATGCCTGCTGCCACACAGGCTGCCGTCCATAAATGTTCCAGACGCTGGCGCTTAACCAGCGACATCGCAGTATCAGTTTCGGGTAAAGCCGGCAAGGCCTGCATCACCCTGTCGGAGAATCCGTCATCAGGAATCTCTGACATCTGGCAATCGGAAAAGAACATCTGCAAGAGTTCTTCATCCTGAGGGTTCAATGGTTCCCCTTTCATGCTCTCCAACTTCTTATCATTTATCTTATCGGTCATAACCATTCTGTTTTAAGTAACTTGCAAGTTTCTGTTTTCCTCGAGAGAGATGCGACTTGATGGTGCCTTGCGCCATTCCCGTCACCTCTGCAATCTTATCTATAGAGAGTCCATCCATCAGCTGCAGCGTGATGCATGTACGTTCATTTTCATTCAATATCTGTAATGCCTTGAGCAAATCCATCTTCAATCCGGCATTGGCGCCCTGTGCATTCTTACTGGAAACGGCAGGCGTATCGATGTCCTGCGTCTCCTTATGACTGCGGGTATAATCATACCATACATTATAGGCGATGCGGTAGAGCCAGGTGGAGAAAGAGGCTGTACCCCTGAAACTAGACAGATGGGTATAAGCCTTGACAAAAGTATCCTGAGCCAAGTCGTCACTCAGCTGCGCATCCCCCAGCGTCTGCCGCAGGAAGAACCCACGAATGGGTGACTGATACTTCCTGACCAGCAGGTCGAACGACTTGCGGTCATGAAGCATCACCACCTTCGTGACGAGAGAGATATCGGATAACTTTTCCACCTTATATATATTAACTAATAATTGTTGTTCTTTTCCTTGTGACTTCCCCTCCTATTGAGAAGCCATGATATATTTAATGTCGGCTGCTAGACCGGAGTACCATTATATCCCGTGCCCTGATCGCCATGACGGTTCTTCCACCAGTCCTTGATGGCAGGAAGCGAGCCGATAACGGTCTGACCGATGCCATAGAAGAAGACCAGGGCTCCGATGCCAGCCAGGAAATCAGCATCCCACCAGGCAAACATGGCGCACAAGCCGGCTCCCAGGAAGGCATTTCTCAATCCCCGTTTCACGAGATATTCATCGCTCTGCTTGTCTATCGGACGGTCGCTTTCCGGAACATTGATGCCCTTCTCCATCGCCATCTCCGCCAGTTTCATCCGGTCGTTGTGGCGGCGAATCAGATATCTGATAACCAGAAATACGATGATCAGCGGAGCAAAGACAAACAGCAGACCGAAGATGATACAGAAGATGATCATAACAGCCAGCGCTCCGCCACCAAATACCGAACCGATGAAATCGAACGGATCATCATAGTTGTCTAAACTGTATCTAGAATGAACAGACTTATTATCATTCTCATCATAATCATCATAGTTGGCCGAATCTGTACTGGTTGTATCAGAATAAGCCTCCAACGCCTCGTCGTCTTTATCCTTCGAAGCAGATGGCTGTGCGGCAGATGCAGGAGCAGCCTTTTGGTCTACCTGTTGGGTAGTTGGATGATAACGATGTTTTGGAGCAGAAGACGCCAAAGACACTTGGGTGGCTCCGATGCTCATAACGAGCGCTAATGCCAATATTGCTTTCTTCATATCATTATTTTTTTATTGTTTTTACCTTGTTATTTCATAAATTTCTGCTTCTTAGACGTATCTCTTCGCGATTTAGTTGCAAAGAAACGAAATTTTTCTTATTTTTGCAAACAAATTAAAGAAAAAGAGACAGAATGAAGACATTACCTGAAGATTTCAGAACATATACGCAGGCGCTGATGGGCGAAAAGCTGTATCAGCGTCTGGAGCATGCTATCCTCGAAGAGGAGGCACCAACCAGTATCCGCATCAATCCTTTTAAATGCAAGGATGCAGTAGGCGAACCGGTTCCCTGGTGTCCGGAAACCGGACGTTATCTCTCTACGCGTCCCGGATTCACCTTCGATCCGCTGCTGCATGCCGGCTTATATTATGTACAGGAAGCCTCATCCATGTTTGTAGATATGGCTATCCGACAGTACGTAAAAGAACCGGTGATGATGCTGGATCTCTGTGCTGCCCCTGGCGGAAAGTCGACTGCCGTAAGGGCTGCCTTGCCGGAAGGGAGTCTGCTCTTCAGCAACGAACCGATGCGCACCCGCTCGCAGATTCTTGCAGAAAACGTACAGAAGTTCGGTCATCCGGATATGATTGTTACCAACAACTATCCCCGCGATTACAAGAAATCGAAGTTGCAGTTTGATGTGATCCTTACCGATGTTCCCTGCTCCGGCGAAGGAATGTTCCGCAAAGATGAAGGGGCTATCGGCGAATGGAGTACCCAGAATGTGAACAACTGCTGGCAGCTGCAGCGCGAAATCGTATCGGATATCTGGAACTGTTTGAAGCCAGGCGGTATTCTGATTTACTCTACCTGCACCTTCAATGCGCACGAAGATGAGGAGAACGTGGACTGGATATGCGAAGAACTTGGCGCTGAAGTGATGGCACTGGAGGGTGTAGAAGACGCATGGAACATCACCCGCAACCTCACGGGCACCGACTTCCCTGTTTACCGGTTCATTCCTGGCGTTTCGCGAGGCGAAGGTCTGTTTATGGCGATTCTGAAGAAAGAGGGCGAATGGGAAGCAGGTTCTTCAGCCAAGGAGAACAGGAAGGATAAGAAGAAGAAAGACAAGAAGGTGGCGAAAGGAAAGGGACCGGAGATTCCGGACGGCTGGCTGAAGGCTGATACGGAATGGATGCCTGCAGAAAGCAACGAGACGGTTTACGCCATTCCGGGCAGATGGAAAGACATCTACGACCAGGCAGAAAAGAACCTGAAGGTGCTGCATGCAGGTGTGAAACTGGGAACAGACAAGGGAAAGGGTCTCATTCCCGACCAGGCTCTCGCTCTCTCTACGATGCTCAACAAAGATCACTTCCCACAGGTGGAGTTATCCTACGATGATGCCATCCGCTACCTTCGCAAGGAGGCTGTGAATCTGCCTGCCGATACGCCTAAGGGTTATGTACTGGTAACCTACAGACAGGTTCCGATAGGATGGGAAAAGAACATCGGCAACCGTGCCAACAACCTCTATCCGCAGGAGTGGAAAATTAAGAGCAGCCACGGGACGGGAGAGCTGTTTATAGTTAATAGTTTATAGTTAACAGTTTACAGCAAGAATGAATAATTCAACATTCAACACTCAACATTCAACATTAAAATAAAAAATGCTTAGCATCATCGCCTGTATATCAAAAGTGCATAGAGCTATCGGGTATAAGAACCGGTTGCTCTACGCCATCCCATCGGACATGACTCGATTTCGTATGCTCACAACCGGACATACGATCATCATGGGCAGGAAGACATTTGAGTCGCTGCCTAACGGAGCCTTGCCCAACCGCCGTAATATTGTTATCTCGAAGACAAGAGAGCAGATAACAGGGTGCGAAGTATGCAGCTCTCTGGAAGAAGCGCTGGCAGCAAGGAAAGAAGAGGCTGGAAACAAAAAAGAGGTTGGAAGCAAAGAAGCATCAGATGAATGTTTCATCATCGGAGGAGCCAGCATATATGAACAGGCTTTGCCTTTTGCAGACAGGCTTTATCTCACAATCGTAGAAAAGGAACCAGCACATGCCGATACCTTCTTTCCGGAAATCAATCCGGCAGAATGGGAAGTGAAAGAAAAAGAAATGAGGAATGAAAACGGCTTACCGTTCACATTCCTCACCCTTTATAGAAAGCAGTAATCCCGCAGGGAGCTACTGCTTTTTTTTCTTTTTATATCTTATTTCTCTGCTGCAGCCTCCTCATCAGTTTCCTCTTCATCATCGTTGAAACTCTTGAGGTCCTGCATAGAAAGCTGACGGTTGATAGATGCATTAAAAGAGATGATGGTCTCGCTGCGAGACAATCCCAGTGGCTGCAACTTATCATGGATGATTTCCAGGAGATGATGGTTGTTGAGCGCGTAAATCTTGATAAACATATCAAAGCTGCCTGTAGTATAGTGGCACTCTACAACCTCAGGAATCTTCTTCAACTCCTCTACAACCTGGTCAAACTTCTCAGGCTCCCTCAAATAGAGTCCCATATAGGCACAAGTTTCGTAACCTATCTTTTCTGGGTCAATGATGAATTGTGAACCCTTGATGATACCAAGATTTGTAAGTTTAGCTACACGCTGATGAATGGCAGCACCGCTAACATTGCAAGCGCGTGCCACTTCCAAAAATGGAATACGGGCATCCTGAGAAATCAGCTTCAGAATCTGCCTATCTAATGAATCTAAAATTTGTTTTGACATAATACTAATAATTTGCTTGCAAAGATAATACAAAAAATTAATAAAAGCAATTTTTTAAGAGAAAAAAATGATAAATTAATATTATTTTCCTTTTTCTGTAGCAGAATAACTGATTTTTAATGCTTTTGCCTGGCGCAAAGCCTGCTTTACATCGGTTATCACACCCATCTTGGTTTCCTGATCCGCTTTGATTGATACGGTCATCAGCTTCTGGTCTTCCGGCGACATACGCTTCTTTTCTGCCGAAATGTAATCCATCACTTCGGGAGCCGAAGCAAACTTGTCATTCAACTGGATCTGGGTACCGGTACCATACTTTGCCTGCATCTCTTTGGTTGGTTTACCTATATAGATATGGCTCACAGCCGATTTCTTGGTCAGGCGGGTGAGTTCCTTGCCTTGTGGCAAACGGCAGTCTACCTTCAAGGTAACCTGGCGCATGTGGGTAACAATCATAAAGAAGAACAGTACGGAGAAAATCAGGTCTGGCAGAGAAGATGTATTCAACCCTGGCACTTCATGCGATTTCTTATGAAAATTCATCATTGTTTACCTCCTTTCTGCTGTTCTGTAGCTGTTTCTGCCGATTTTTCTTCCCCTTGCTTTTCTTCAGCATTGGCATCAACACGCTGGTCGGTTTGAGTCATTGCGTTGGCATACGACTCTGTGATGCGCTGCGGACAGATGTTGCGCACCTGTTCTTTCTGGTCATTGTTCAAGAGGGCATAATTCCTGTGATATTTCTTCTGGGCTGTTTCGTTGCGTAGCTGGCTATATGCTTCCATCAGCTGATTCTGCATCTGGAAATAGAGATTATAGTCGGCATCGCGGTCACTCTCGATAGAGATGAGATGTTTCTTGCCCAGGCGGTGTACAAAGCGGATGGTTTCTTCCTTGAGCTGGCTCACCTTCATCGGCTTGTCATTAACCAAAAGCGTATCGCCAGCTGTCAGGCGCAGCGCCATCAGGTTAGCCTTGTCTACCACCGTCTGCTGCTGCTCCTTCTTCTGCGGTTCAGGTGAAGGGAGTTGGCGCAACAGTCCCTTATCCACATCCATTGATGTGGTGACAAGGAAGAATATCAACAGCATGAACGAGATGTCGGCTGTAGATGTGGTATTCAGTCCCGGGGTTTCGTGTTGCTTCCTTCTAATCAGCATATTTAATCCTTATTTATAGAATAGAGAACCCAAAGAGCTCTCTTTAGTTTTTCTTCCGAATATAACGTGTAGCACCGAAACAGACGGCACCGATTCCTGCCAGCAGCATCAGGAGCGATGTGATGACAAACATATCTGAAAGCTTGAGCCAGAGCCAGTCGGCATAATTCTCGCCATTGATGAGCATCGGAGCAGAACCGCCCAAAAGGAAGGTAAGCAGCAAAACTGCCAAAGTTCCAATCCATGTGATGCGGAAGATGCGGCGCACGGGAATGCCATTCACTACAGCCTCCGACTTGCTGCTGCGATAATCTCTGATCATCGAAAAGACTGCCAGACCTGTACCTCCTATCAGGAAGAGCCACATCAGCAGGATGAGCACATCGGTAAAGAGAGGCGCATTAAAGTCGGGGTTCTCTTCGAAAGGCAAATCGTAGCCTACCAAAAAGAACAGACCGAAAACCAGCACCGCCAATCCTATCATGATATAGAACACCTGCTGCGATATCTTTTCGGCCGACTTCGTCTTCTGCTTTGAAAATTGAAATTTAACCATTTCTCTCTTCGTTTATTTATTCTTGGCAATAATATCCATTAAAGTAACCGCCGACTCCTCCATCTGGCTTGTCAGGTGCTCCACCTTAGAAAGGATGTAGTTATAGAAAACCTGAAGAATGAGGGCTACGATGATACCGAAGATAGTAGTGATGAGCGCCACTTTCATACCCGAAGCAACGATAGTAGGACTGATATCGCCCGCCTGCTGAATCTGGTCGAACGACATGACCATACCGATCACGGTTCCGAGGAATCCGAGCGATGGTGCCATAGCGATAAAGAGTTTGATCCAGGAGCATCCCTTTTCCAGGTTAGCCGCCTGAACGGTACCATATCCGCTCACCGAGCGCTCGATGTCATCAAGACTCTCGCTGATATGCATCAAACCCTGGTAGCAGATAGAAGCCACCGGTCCGCGGGTATTCCGGCAGAGCGTCTTAGCTCCTTCCACATCTCCCGCCGCCACCTTCTGGTCGATATCCTGCATCAACTTCTTGGCGTTGATTTCAGAAAGACTCAGATAGATGATGCGCTCGATACAGAAAGCCATACCCACGATGAGGGCGATGGCAACGAGAGACATAAATCCCGCATTACCCTCTATAAACTTTGTCTTAAGAGCTTGATGAAATCCCATGTTCTCTTCTTGAGCCAGCATAGGCAGAGAACACATCCATGTGAAAACCAATATTGCAAAACGTGCAATAGCTGTATTTTTCTTCATATACCTTATTATATATATAAAAGCGGAAAGAGGGGGATTCGAACCCCCGAACCGGTTTTGCCGGTTACACGCTTTCCAGGCGTGCCTCTTCAGCCACTCGAGCACCTTTCCATATTCCGAAGAACTCTTCTTAATCGCCGCAACATGCTGCTGCAACAATTTCGAAGTGCAAAATTATTGCTTTTCCTCCGAAATACCATAACTTTCATTGTTTTTTTATGTTTATTTAAGGAGTTTTGAACGCTTGCGTCCTATACTTGCGATACGGATAGCGGAAAAACCCGCTCTGCATTGAGGTTGGTCTGTCGGGCAAACTCCTCTTCGCTTATGCCATAAGCCTTGGCGAGCGTCTTCATCACTTCTACCACGAAAGCACTCTCATTACGCTTGCCGCGATAAGGAACAGGCGCCATATACGGACTGTCGGTCTCCAGAACGATGCGATCCAGAGGAACTACAGCAGGCAGGTCTTCACGCAGATGGCTGCTCTTGAAGGTGGATACACCCCCGATGCCCAATACAAACTTATCGAAGGAGAGCAGTTCTTCGGCTTCCTTCTGGTTGCCCGTAAAGCAATGGAAGACGCCACCCGGCAGTTCTTTCTCATACTTTCTGAGCAGATGCACCATCTCGTTCTGCGCCTTGCGGCAATGAATCATCAGCGGGAGCTGGGTTTCTACCGACCATTTTACCTGTTCCTCGAAAGCCTCGAGCTGCTCGTTTTCGAACTCACGGCTCCAGTAATAATCAAGTCCTACCTCTCCGATGGCGATCAAGTCAGAAAACTGAGGAGAATCCGCCTGACTGGCATTACCGGTCATGCGATGCTCCTCCAGTATCTTCCGGAGTTCAGCCAGCTGTTCCTTCCAGTCAGCCTTCACCTCTTCAGGATGCAGACCAATCATCGGATAAGCATAGCCCGGATATTCCTTAGCCAATGCCAGGACCGCGTGTGTGGTCTTCACATCGATGGCAGGCAAGAACACCTTGCCTACCCCCGCTTCCTTGGCACGGGCGAAAGCCTCCGCCCTATCCTCATCAAACTCCTCCGCATCAAAATGCGTATGTGTATCTATTACTTTGAACATTGCCCTATCAACTGTCAACTATAAACTATTAACTATCAACTAGTACTGTCGCTTCATCATTTTCTGAGCATACTTAGCCAATTCCTCCTTACGCTCAGCAGGCACGCTGACAGCATCGAGATACTTCTTGCTCTGCTCGAAATAATAAGCAATCTTATCCTGCGCCATTTTGTCGATACCTATCTCGTTGTAAAGACGGGTAACGGCAGCCACCTTCTCCTTGCGGTCGAAATCCTTGGCATCCACCCACTTCTGCAGTTCTGCACGCTGAGCGTCGTTGGCATGGTTGAAGGCATTGATGAGCATGTAAGTCTTCTTGTTGGATGTGATATCGCCACCTATCTCCTTACCGAACACCTTGGTATCGCCGTAAACATCGAGGTAATCATCCTGCAACTGGAACGCCAATCCTATCTGCTCGCCAAACTTATACAGGTTCTCTGCATCCTCATCAGAAGCATCGGCAAGGATAGCACCCATCTTCAGGGCACAAGCCAGGAGAACGCTGGTCTTGAGGCGGATCATCTCGATATATTCCTCCTCCTTCACATCGTTACGGTTTTCAAACTCCATATCAAACTGCTGACCTTCACCAATTTCCAGGGCAGTGGTCGTAAAGAGTTTCAACACCTTGGCAAGATGCTTTTCATCACATTGAGCCATACGCTCATAAGCCAGAACGAGCATGCTGTCGCCCGAAAGGATTGCCGTATTGGCATCCCATTTCTTATGAACCGTTTCATGACCGCGACGCAAATCAGCATTGTCCATCAGGTCATCATGCAGCAAAGTATAGTTATGATAAGTTTCCAGAGCAACGGCATTCATCAGAATCTTCTCCGGATTGTCCTTGAAAAGATTGTAGCCCAAAAGCATGAGCGTAGGTCGAATACGCTTGCCACCCATAGAAAGTACGTATCTGATAGGCTCATAAAGAGACTTTGGCTTTCTTTCGTAAGGCAAATTAGCCAGGAACTCATTTACCATGCTTAAAATTTCATCTGCTGTCTTCATAATAATGTATAATTTATAATGTATAATTTACAATGAACAATTTATAATTTATAGCTGGAACACTACCGGGATGGCAATCATCGTGCGACAGACCTTGCCCTTATCGATGCCCGGTTTCCACTTCGGCATCATCTTCATCACCCTCAAAGCCTCGTTGTCGAGCAATGGATCTACCGAAGTGCTTACCTTGATATTGGCAACACTTCCATCTTTGTTTACGATAAAGGATACCACTACGGTTCCCTGAATCCTACTCTTCTGGGCAGCTACAGGGTACTTCAGGTTCTTGGTAAGCCACTGCATGAAGGCAGACCAGCCACCAGGAAACTGCGGTATCTTCTGCACGACGGTCAGTTTGATAGGAGCCTCAGCTCCCGGATTCTCGATAGGAGTTTCAGGAACCGCTTCCTTCACCTCTGCTCCATCCACTACACCCGAGCCGTCGCCAATAACCAGTTCGCTGGTTGTAGAACTGATTTTCTGCGGTGCCTGCTGAGTCTGTTGCTCGGCAGCCTTCACTTCCTGAGTAATCGACTTAGAAGCAGGAGCCGAAACAGCCTCCGCACTCACCATATCTTTCTGGTCGGGACGAGCCGACATTTCCAGATCCTGTGAGAGATCTTCCATCGATTCAGACAAGTCATCTTCTCCCTGCGGACCTCTCTGATATTGGAGTCCTACGAAGATGAAAGTAAAAGCCAGCAGCAACCCCAGCAGGAAAAATGTAACCCGCTTATCTTCCAGTTGTGCGCTATTTGATTTCTTAATTTCCACAATAAAAACCGTTTAAAATCGTTATTTCCTACGAAAACATTGCAAAATTACTTCTTATTATTGAAAAAAGCAGTATCTTTGCCAAAGAATTAGAAAATTTAAATGAAAAAATATGTAATTTCCGCAATATTGACGCTTTTTGCGACAATTATTGATGCTCAAGAGAGCCAAACGGGGTATAATTTCCTTCGCTTGCCGGTGAGTGCTCATGCAGCTGCTCTGGGTGGCGACAACATCACCTTGATAGAAGATGATGAGGCACTCATATTCCATAATCCGGCTCTCCTGTCATCAGTAAACGACAAGACGGTCAATCTCAATTATATGAACTATATGTCGGGGGTGAATACTGCCTCGGCTAGTTTCAACCGTACTGTCAACGACAAGGCTTCGTGGGCTGTTTCGGCTCAGCTTGTTGACTACGGAAAGATGAAAGAGACGGATGAGAACAACATCCAGATGGGTGAGTTCTCGGCAAAGGATATTGCCGTTGCGGGTTACTTCTCTTATATGCTCGGTGAGAAATTCGCAGGTGGTATTGCCGCCAAATTCATCACTTCGTATATTGGCGATTACAATTCTATCGCTGTGGGAGTGGATTTGGGCATCAACTATTACGACCCTGAAACGGAATGGTCGGTTTCATGTGCGGCAAAGAATCTGGGTGGACAGCTGAAAGCCTACGATAATGAATACGAGAAGATGCCTATCGACCTGCAGTTGGGTGTGACGAAACGCTTCGCCAACGCACCATTCAGGGTATCAGCCACACTGGTCAACCTGAACCATTGGGACAGCAGTCTTCGTGATCATGCCGTAGTAGGTGCCGACATTCTGCTTTCGGAGAGCCTGTGGATAGGTGCCGGCTACAACTTCCGGAGAGCCAACGAGATGAAAATCAGCACCTCAGAAGATGAGGAAAGCAGTCATGGAGCCGGTTTCTCTGTGGGTGGCGGTATCAACCTGGAGCGCTTCCATCTGAACGTTGCCTACGGCAAATATCACGTCAGTAGCAGCAGTCTCATGCTGAACGTAAGTTACAGATTATAAATTGTACATGATAAATTATACATTAAAATTAGTTCGAAATTATGAAGAAAATAACAATAGCAATAGACGGATACTCTTCTTGCGGTAAGAGTACGATGGCAAAGGATCTTGCCAAGGAAATAGGTTATGTTTATGTAGATACGGGCGCCATGTACCGCTCGGTAACTCTCTATGCGCTGCGTCATCAGCTCTTCGAAGCAGATGGAGCCGTAAAGACAGAAGAACTGCAGAAGGAGATGAAGAACATCAGCATCTCATTCAAGTTTAATACAACAACCGGTCGCCCTGACTGCTATCTGAACGGCGAACTGGTAGAAAAGGAAATCCGTTCGTTAGAGGTTTCCAACCACGTTAGTCCGATTGCCGCCGTTCCTTTCGTCAGAGAGGCGCTGGTAGAGCAGCAGCAGAAGATGGGCGAAGACAAGGGCATCGTGATGGATGGTCGCGATATAGGTACCACCGTGTTCCCTAATGCCGAACTGAAGATTTTCGTTACAGCCAGCTCACAGGTGAGAGCACAGCGCCGTTTCGATGAACTGAAGGAGAAAGGAATGCCAGCCGACTTCGATGCGATTCTGAAGAATGTAGAGGAGCGCGACTATATCGATACCCACCGCGAGACTTCCCCACTCAGAAAGGCTGATGATGCCATCACGCTCGACAACAGCAACATGACCATTCCTGAACAGAAGGCATGGCTGATGGAACAATATCAAAAGGCAATAGCAGAATAAGCTACAGAAAAGAGACTGCCGGGTTATTAATGCAAAAATACGTTAAATATACTACTTTTGCCGATAAATTTATTTTATTCGATGAAAAAGATTTGGGAAAAAAACTTCAATTTAGTATCTTTGCAACCATATTAACAAGGTAGTAATGATATAGATTATAAATTTTGAGTTAATTACTGTTTTTTGAAGGTGATAGGTCTTCGGGAGAAGATTTATCACCTGTTTTATTTTCAGACAGTTTATAAAAGATAAACCCATTTGACGTTGTAAAACACAACGTCAAATGGGTTAACTAATTAATAACCAGCATATTAAGTTTTTCTACCAACGATAAAACTATCCTATACCCTTGTTACCGCAAAACGCGGTAGCAAGGTGGTTAACTAACTAACAATCAACGCATTAAATCTTACAACAAAAGAGCAGAACTATCGTTGATAATCTTATCCTTGCACTCTTCCATCAGCCACTTCGGCGTACTGGTAGCGCCACAGATACCTACCGTTTCCACATCCTTGAACCAGTTCATATCTATTTCGTCGGCACTTTCTATCTGGTAGCTGTTGGCATTCACGCTCTTGCATTCCTTGAAAAGTACCTTACCGTTTGAACTCTTTCTGCCACTCACAAAGAGGATGACATCATGCTTGCTGGCAAAGGCAGCGATGTTAGGCATGCGGTTAGCCACCTGACGACAGATGGTATCGAAACTCTTGAAAACAGCGCCTTCAACAATATGCTCCTGGCAGTATTCGATGATGCGGTGAAACTCATCGAGGCTCTTGGTAGTCTGGGAGTAAAGATAGATATCTTTAGAGAAATCCAGCTGACCGGTTTCCTTCAACTGCTTCACATCCTCAAACTTCTCTACCACGATGGCATGACTCTCCGTCTGCCCCACCAGTCCGAGCACCTCAGCATGCCCGTTCTTGCCGAAAATCACGATCTGCGCCTCCGGATTGTTGACATACTGCTTCTTGATGCGGCGCTGCAACTGAAGCACCACAGGACAGGTAGCATCGATGATTTCGATGTTGTTTCGCTCGGCAAGGGCATAAGTCTCAGGCGGTTCACCATGAGCACGGAGCAAGACCTTTACGCCCTGCAGTTCCTCCATCTGCTCATGGTCTATCGTGATGAGTCCCGCTTCATGCAGGCGTTCCACCTCCATACCGTTATGCACAATATCGCCCAGGCAGTAAAGTTTACCGCCCTTAGCCAACTCCTCTTCAGCTTTCTTGATGGCAGTGGTTACGCCAAAGCAGAACCCACTGCCGTTATCTATTTCTATCTGCACGATATTCGTTTTTAATTCATTGTACATTAATCTTCACCACCACCTTAGCATGGTCAGGATCATTCGTAATCATGAGGATACGAGGGTGTCTGACACGCGATTTCTTCAAGTCGGCAGCCACAGCCGTCACCTTCATCTTAACGGTCTCTCCTGGCTGAATCTTACTCTTCTTCAGGTTCACCTGCAAGCCCATCGTAACCATCTGCATGCTGCGGATATCCAGTTCCGACTTACCCTTATTGGTAATCAGAATCTCACCCTTCAGCTTCTTCTTTCCATTGAAACTACCCAGATTGAGGTCGGTGGCAGACATCTCTAGCTTCGGAGCCAGTGCCTTCTTGGCTGGAGTCATGTTCTCGAAACCAGGAAGAAGAACGGCTGAAACCACGATTTCCTTCTCAGGCGCAATCTTATCGCCAGGACGCTCACCGAGATAAACCGATGTCTGGTTCAAGCCCAGGTCACGCAGTTTCTTGGAATCCAGCACGAAACTGATTTCGGCAGAATGACGCGGAGCTACCTTGGAAGGCGATACGAAAGCATGAAGATAGGATGGCAGATGCATCACTACCGGCTCCAGTAATTCGTCGGTAGGATTGAAGATATGGATGCGCTGAACCGGACGGTCACCACGGTTCACGTCATCAAACTCCACCTCCTGGGCATCACTCTTGATGACACCCAGCATCTCATCGTAAGAACCAGCGAAATCTACTACGCTGCCCACTACCTTTCCCCTCATAGAGAGGATGAACGGCTCTTCATCCGCATTGGTATAGAGGCAAACCTGCTTGGTGAAAGTACCCATCTGCTTGGCATCGTATACCGCCTTGATGACGAAACTTTCGCCGGCAGCAATGCTCGTCTTCGGATAATCTACCTCCGTACAGCCGCAGCTTTTCAACACATTGTTGATAACCAAAGGCTTGTGCCCGTCATTCTTCAGCACGAATTCGGCAGTTACAGGCTTGCGGAACACCACCTGTCCGCAGTCTACCACCTCGTGCTGGGTTGTAATCTTCTGTGCTGATGCAGGCAGCGCCAACAGCGCTGAGAGCATCCATATATTCATCCGTTTCATACTATTCTATTTTAAATTATCAATCTATAAACTATAAACTATTAATTGTTAACTCTCAACTCATACGTCTCTGTGCGGCCACCAAACTCCGGACTGTAGGTACACTCAGCGGTGCAAGTTCCGCTCTGATAGTCGCCCTTTCTATCCACGTAATACTCCATTTCTACGATGTGCTTACCTTTAGATAAACGATCGAAATAGAAATTTGTTGCATGATCTCTTGGAGAAACATAGCAGCCTATGCCCCACTGATAACCGCTCTTCTGGTTGACCGGTTCCAGACATGCCGCACGCTTATCCGTAATCTGCACAAAGTCATAGTCGCGGTCGGCGGTGATGATGAGCGTTACCTTCACCTTCTCGCCTACCTTCGCCTGCGCCTTGCCCTTGCTCTCAGATTCGGCAGGAACGATGACACGGCGCACCTTGATGCCCGACTCCATAGAACCTATTTCGCTGATAGGCTGCTTAAACTCTGCATAGACAGCACCCCAGCTGGTATACTCGCTCTTCTTGTCGATACTCAGCACGGATGCCTTGCCTGTCTTTTCGGTCTTCACATAACCCAAGGTGGTGGAATCCTGCGGCATCGGCAACTGCTTTCCGTCCAGTTTCAGAACGGCATTCTCAGCCTTTCTGCTCCAGTTGCTCTCATTGCCCTTCATAAAGGCGTAAACAGCATCCACGGTGTTCACCGGCGTATCCCAAACCTGGGTGCGCTTCGACATCAGGAGCCAGCGCTGCAGTTCCTCTATGGTCTGCTTGTCGTTCGGCTTCAGCATCTGCAGCGCCTCTATCACAGATACCTGGGTAGGAATCTTATAGTTTCTCCAGCTGTAGAGTGCCTTGCGGGTATCGTAGTAGCGGCCCATCTCCTCGCGGTAAACGGCATATTCGTTCACGCTCTGCAGATATTCGCCAGCCTTCTCGCGGTAAGCAGCATTCTGCTGACTGTTTCTGGCGAGAACCACGGCAGCACGCGCCTTGCCATAGATGGAGAAATCACCCGTTATCTTCGACATCTTTTCCAGGAGATAAGCCTTGTCAGCTTCCAGATTCTGCTTCATCTTTCTGCCATCCATCGAAAGGATGTAGAGATAATGCAGCGCCTGTTCGCTAGGACTCACCTTCTGCTTTTTCTCCTCCTGCTTCTTCATTTCTCTTACTTCCTGCGCTGTCTGCCAGGAGAGATAATCAATGGCGGAAGTCAGCATCTTGGCGGTTGATTTCTGCACACCTGCGATGGCATTCAATCGAACCATCATTTCGGCTACCGACGTTGTCATATACCGGCTGCCCTTCATGCCCTTCCACCAGGAGAAGGAACCGTTAGGGTTCTGCAACTTCTTCAGCTTCTCCACCTGATTCTGCAGACGGTTGCTCTCCTGAGAGAGATTTTCCAGCGAGAGATGCTTCTGCACATGGTTTGTGATAGTATTGGCATAGATGGCAGACATCAGCGAGATGGCGTTCTCCTCATCCGGATTGCTGATGGCAGGCAGCGCCTTCACCATCAGCCAACTTGGGTTATTGGTGTACTCGATGGTTACCTTTGCCTCTTCAGCGCCCTTCGCCTGCTTGCCCTCCTTGTTCAGGAAGAGTTTGCTCAGGTCGAAGTTCTGCTCACCCTTCTGATGCAGGGTGATAGGCAGGGTGTTCACCACGAGTTCACGGTTGCTCAAAACCGGCAGATAGTGCTGTTCACCATCGCTGTAGCCATTACCGGCAGCCACCACCTTATTAATATATACGCCTTCTTTCAGTCCCTGGACATCAAAGGAGATGGTAGCAGAGCCCTCGGCATCGATGCTGTAGTTCTGCGTCTTCTGCCAAACCACCTTGTTGTTCTCCTGGTCGAGAATCTGCATACGGGCGTTGCCGCTCACCTTCTTGTCGGAAGTATTGAAGAGTTTCACCACGATAGTTGCCTTATCGCCCTCACGCAGGAAGCGAGGCATGTTAGGCTGCACCATCACGGTCTTCTGAGCCACAGCCTCATCCACCAGCAAACCGTTGCGCATCTCCTTGTCATGAGCCAATCCCATGAACTTCCAGGTAGTCACGCTCTCCGGCAGGGTAAATCTGATGGCTACGTTGCCATTGTTGTCGCTCTCCAAGGCAGGATAGAAGAAGGCGGTCTCATTCATATTCTCACGCACCTGTACCTTGTCGAGGAATTGTCCTGCATCTGAGCCAGAACCGCCGGCAAACTGCGGCATCTCCTCTACTACATCAAAAACCTTGTTGGCAGATGGAGCAGCCGCTCCGACACGGGTCATTTTAGAGCCGCGAATCCTGATGACTTTCGGTTCTTCCTGAACCAGCTCGTCTTTTTGTATACGAACAGACTCAACGGTTCCGCCAGAAGAACGCTCCAACATGCACAGTTCCACCGCTTGCATATAAGCATAATAGCTAAAGAATTTTCCATCAAACTTATCTACATCCAGTTGCTTCTCGTCATAATACTTGGTAGGATAAACGCCATTCAAGTAAAATGAACGGAAAGTGAGGTTGTGCTTCCAGTAGCAGTTTGGCAAACTCTGATAGAAGCCCAGGGAGAAATTCCAGGAATGTGGGGCTATCTGGTCGAGCGACTTGTCATAGAGCACGCTCATCAGCTGCGCCTTGGCTGGCTTGCCGTCAGGGGTGGTAATCTTCAGCGTCCACTCCTCCTTCTGTCCAGGGGTCAGACGGTTGCGGAAGGTCTTCCAGGCGATATTCAGTTTCTTCTCAGGCAAAGGACGGGCGATGCTCATCATTCGGGTATAGCACTTGCCTTGCTTCACGAAACTATAGTTCAGTACGATGCCCGACGCATATTCCTCCTTGTAGGTGAAAGGCAGAGTCACGATGCTGTCGCCCAACTCCCAGGCGCCCTTCTCCAGCAGTTTGTTGCCGGCGATGATGGAATATACGATGTGCGCTCCGTTCTCCGAAGAGCCCACCTGGATATAGACAGGCTTGCCATCACGAGGGAAGGTCTTCGCCGTCTGATAATACCATTCGGTGGTTGGCTCCACCGGATGGGTATCCTTCATGCTGAAGAGCGTGAACTTCTGCTGTAGGGTATCCTGTCCGCAGATTGCCTCCAACTGATGAATGCCAGATTTCCAAACAAGGGAAGAAGAGGCAGAGGAAGAAGCATATTCCTTGATAGAAACCGGTGCATTCGCCTCGGCATCCTTCCATTCGCCCTTATCAATTCGATATTTCAACCTACAAGAAATCGGCATTCCACTGGCATTGCGGTAAGCGAAGGTCACCGTCTTCAGACTGTCTGCCTCGATACGCTTAGGAAGATTCACCGTGAGGATGGTTGGCTTGGTGCCCAGAGGCAGACTCATCACGCCCTCGTGGCTCTCGCCGCTGATGTCGGTAACGATGGCTGAGACCTCGAAGTTGAAGAAACGGGCTTGGCGCATGAAATCGCTCATATCAGCCTCGTCTTTTCCTGACAAGGAAGCCTCCAGCGGAATCTCCACGTCGAAGGTTCCGTCCTCTCGTGTCACGCAACTGTCAGTCTTCACCAACTGTCCGGCAGATCCTGCGCCCCACCACCAGAGCTGATTTCTACGGGTCACCTGATACTCCACCTTGGCACCCTGCACAGGCACTCCGGCATAGGTCTTTGCCGAAGCCTTCACCACCACGGTATCTCCCCAGGTATATTTCTCGTTCACCTTCGGGAAGGTAATCTCGAAGGTTGGACGCTTGTATTCCTCAACTCTGAAATATTCGCTTGCTGTACCATTCACGGAGATGGAATACTGTCCTGTCTTTCCCTCCTTCGGGAGTTCGAAATCTACCGAAGCCGTACCATAATCATCGGTCGTAGCCTTCTGCTCAGCCACCAGCTTCCAGTTGGCGTCACTCAGGACAAACTTCAGTTCCTTGCTCTTGCCCAGCACACTGGCATCCAAGCCCTTCTTCACGATGTAGGAAATGGCTGTGACATGCACCTTCTGTCCCGGACGGTAGATAGCACGGTCGGTATAAACCTGATATTTGTCTTCATTATCCTTCTTCTCATAATAGCGGTCACGGCTGAGAAAGATGTATCTGGCAGGCGTAAACTTGTCGCTATTGGTGGAAATCAAGACATTTCCATCCACGTTCTTGAAATAAGCCTCTCCGTTCTCATCGGTCGTCAATCGGGCATGAACCAGTCGCTTGCGCTTGCCCGTCTTCACATCATAATCCTTTTCATAGAGTTCTATCTTCGCCCCAGCAATAGGCTGTCCGTCTGTAGCATTCACCACCACATAGCGATGTTTATCATCCGGCAACTGCTGGATCATCACCGCCAGATTGCTGACATAGAAGAGTTCTCGCTGCGGAGCGATGCCGGTATTATCCGAAGTAACCTCCATCAGATAGGCACCCAGCGGCAGATTGCCACCGATTTCGATGGAATCCTTCACCTCTTCGTAATTCGGACGACCATAGTAGTTCCTGCAGAAATCCTTCTGATGCAGCTTTGTAGTCTTCTTCAGAAGCATCTTATAGGTAGCCTCATTCTGAACATTATAATCGTTATCTGCCGTAATATTGAGGCGGGAGATGCTGACCTTCAGGTTCTGGAGATTGCGCACGTTCAGATGCACCCACTTCCTTTCTGAAGGACGAAGCACCAATGGCATATCCTTCACCCGGAACATCGGTTCGGTGAGTCGCTTCTGCGCATTTCTCAATTCGTTCATTCTCGACCATCCCCCCCAGCGGCTCAGCGCATAGTTGATATAGTTGAGCTTATCCAGCGGTTTGGCATCGGTAGCACCTTCCATGAAGCGGAAATGCTCCACGGCAAGTTCGCCTGCCTCCGGAATATCCTGATAAACCTGGATGAGCGAGTCGATGGTCTGCAGATACTTCGATTTCTTCACCTCTCTCACGTCGTCCTGACGGTATTTCTCGATGAGCTTATAGGCACAGAGACAAGCCGCGCCCCTATTTCCCACCTTATTATAATAGGTGTACAGCTGCAGATACGCCTCCTTGCTGTCTGCCTCGAATCCGATGAGATGCAGCAGATCGTTGTTGAAGGAACTGCCATCCACACCCTTCAGCGTCAATGGAACATACTCTGCAGATGTATGTCGGGCAAGAAGTTCAGGCTGCTCCAGGGCTTTCTTGAAGAACTCCTGGCTTTTCTTTTCGTTCACATCCCGCTGGCTCAGAGAAGAAGAAGCACTTTGATCCAAAGAAACATCATCACTTGGGTCCAAGGCAACCTCATCCACCTCTATCCCGTAAGGACTATCACGATACACCTTGCCCAGCACAGCATATCTCACGGCCTTCAACGCCGGGTCCTTCACCTTCAGCACCTCGGCTTCCATCCGCTTCACATGGGGCGTCAGCGAGTCGGGCGAAATCTCTCTCCAGAGTATCGCCTGCCGCATCTCAGCCGCCAGCAACTGGCCATAATCCTTGGCAGCCGAAGCCTTGGCGATGATTTTCTTCATCACCGCGATTTCGCTCTTAGGCTGGTCCTTCTGAGCATTGATTTCAGCTTGCTTCCACAAGTTGTCGTATGTCTGAGCCGCTACCTGCAAGGTTGCAAAGAGGGCTACCAGAAGTGATAAAATGTTTCTTTTCATAAGCCAACAGTATAAAATGTTAATAGAATGATGATAATCATCAAACTTTTCATTGCAAAAATACAAAAAAAAACTGTTTTCTAACCCCGAAACTGAAACTTTTTACTATCTTTGCACGAAAATAATATATTTTACCTAGAAATAAACATTAAAAAAACAATGGCAGAAAAAAAATATGGTCATTTTGATGACGCTAATCGCGAATACGTGATTACTGACCCAAAGACCCCATGGCCTTGGATCAATTATTTGGGTAACGAGGATTTCTTCTCGCTCATATCCAACACAGCAGGTGGTTATTCCTTCTACAAGGATGCCAAGTTCCGTCGCATCACACGTTACCGCTACAACGGTGTGCCGATGGATAACGGCGGTCGCTATTTCTATATCAAAGATGGCGATACCGTATGGAACCCGGGATGGAAACCTTGCAAGACACCGCTCGACAGCTACGAGTGCCGCCACGGCATGAACTATACCCGCATCACGGGCAGCAAGAACGGCGTGGAGGCAAGTGTGCTCTTCTTCGTGCCACTGCACACCTGGGCAGAAGTGCAGAAGATGACGCTGAAGAACCAGTCGCAGGAGGTGAAGACCCTCAAGGTGTTCTCCTTTGCAGAGTGGTGCCTCTGGAATGCTGCTACCGACATGGAGAACTTCCAGCGCAACTTCTCTACGGGCGAAGTAGAGGTAGAAGGCTCTACCCTCTATCACAAGACCGAATATCGTGAGCGCCGCAACCACTATGCTTTCTACACAGTGAACACCGAGATTCAGGGCTACGATACCGACCGCGAGAGCTTCATCGGACTCTACAACGAGTTTGCCGAGCCTGAGGCTGTGATGGAAGGCAAGCCACGCAACAGCTTTGCCCACGGCTGGAGCCCTATCGCATCTCATTATATCGAGGTTACCCTGCAGCCAGGCGAGAGCCGCGACCTCATCTTCCTGCTGGGCTATGTGGAGAACGAGCAGGACAAGAAGTTCAGCGCCAAGAAGGTAATCAACAAGGAGAAAGCTCATCAGCTTATCGCCAAGTTTGATACCACCGAAAAGGTGGATGCTGCCTTCGCAGAACTCAACCAGTACTGGGATAACCTGCTGAACATCTTCACCGTGAAGAGCGGCAACGACAAGTTAGACCGCATGGTGAACATCTGGAACCAGTATCAGTGCATGATCACCTTCTGTATGTCGCGTTCGGCAAGTTTCTTCGAGAGCGGCATCGGTCGAGGCATGGGCTTCCGCGATTCCAACCAGGACCTCGTAGGCTTTGTTCATCAGATACCTACCCGTGCCCGCCAGCGCATCATCGATATCGCCAGCACCCAGTTCCCTGACGGTGGCTGCTACCACCAGTATCAGCCGCTCACCAAACGTGGCAACAACGATATCGGTGGCGGTTTCAACGACGACCCATGCTGGCTCATCTTCGGTACCGTAGCCTATATCAAGGAGACGGGCGACTTCTCTATCCTCGCTGAGCAGGTGCCTTTCGACAACCAGCCGGGCACAGAAGTAAGCCTCTTTGAGCACCTCAAGATTTCGATGAACCATGTTATCAACAACCTGGGTCCACACAAGTTGCCACTCATCGGAAGAGCCGACTGGAACGACTGTCTGAACCTGAACTGCTTCTCCTGGGACCCTAACGAGAGTTTCCAGACCACCGAAAACAAGGGCGAAGGAAGCAAGGCAGAGAGTCTGATGATAGCCGGTCTGTTCGTGGTTACCGGCAAGGATTATGTGGCTCTGTGCAAGCAGCTTGCCAAGGAAGCTATGGAAAGCAAGGAGGGCGAAATAGCTGGTCTTGCAGAGGAAGATTATTTGACAGAAGCCGAGCGCATGCAGCAGGCTGTAGATGAGATGAACGAGGCTGTGAAGCAGCATGGGTGGGACGGTGAATGGTTCCTCCGCGCTTACGATTTCTTCGGCAACAAGATTGGTAGTGATAAGAACGAGGAAGGCAAAATCTTCATCGAGAGCCAGGGCTGGTGTACGATGGCTGGTATCGGTCTGGAAGAAGGACTCTGCGATAAAGCACTGGATAGCAGCAAAAAACGACTGGAATGCGAGCACGGACTGGTACTGAACAACCCAGCTTACACCACCTATCATGTAGAAATGGGTGAGATTTCTTCTTATCCTGAAGGCTACAAGGAGAACGCCGGTATCTTCTGCCACAACAATCCTTGGGTCATCATCGGAGAGACGGTAGCCGGCCGAGGCAACGATGCCTGGAGCCATTATACCAAGATTCTGCCTAGCTATGTAGAGGAAAAATATCAGACACTTCACAAGGTAGAACCTTACGTAAACTGCCAGATGGTAGCCGGTAAGGATGCAGCCAAACCGGGCGAAGGAAAGAACTCCTGGCTCACCGGTACAGCGGCATGGATGTGGTATACAGTATCAGAATTCATCCTCGGCATCAAGCCAGATTATGAAGGTTTGCTCATCGATCCTTGTCTCCCAAGCACCGCTAAGGAGTATGAGGTAACCCGCAAGTTCCGTGGTGGCGAATACCATATCACAGTAAAGAATCCTAGCGGAAACCAGAAGGGTGTGAAGCAGATTACAGTGGATGGCACTCCTATCTCAGGCACCATCATTCCTTGCTCTGAAGGCAAGCATGAAGTAGTGGTTGAGATGTAAAATCAGCCAAATTTTATCAAGTTACGATTTGAAAGTTCAATGTAACGAAACTCCTTTTCATACCCATACGTCGTGTTTCACAACGTATGGGTATCACAATCAACACTTGACCCCTTATTTCAGGGGGTCAAGTGTTTTATTTATCTGATAATCTGATACTTAACTTTTAACATAAGCACATATTCAACAGTATCAAGAGTAAGATTCTAAGTCTCTATCATTGACTCAGTTCCTCAATAACTCAGTTCCTCAGTTTTTTCTAGGGGGTATATATCGCTTATGGATTAATATTGTTTTAAATTGTTATATATTATATATTATTATATATATATATTTATATATATAATAAACTTCTAAATAAAGACAAAAGTGAAGGGTCAGAGAAAAACTGAGGAACTGAGTTATTGAGGAACTGAGTCATTGTAGTAAAAACATCATAACCCTCGTAAACACCTGATTTACTGCTTAACTCTATACTTTAAGAGAGCAAAGCTATGAGTTGCAACCCATAAAACTATGAGTTGTCACCCGCAAAACTATGAGTAAGGAAGTTTAACTACTTTCAATCTGAAAGCACATTTCAAACAAATCCTAATCACACCCCCAAATTTGGCAGTATCAGAGAAAAGTTGTATCTTTGCACGGAATTCCATCCATTCCATCCATTCCATCCATACCTTCTAACACCTTCCATACCGCTCCTTCCATGCCATCCCCATAACTTCTTCCATCCTATCCCCACAACTCCTTCCGCCCAGCTTCCGCACGCGTCACTCCATCCGAAGTATTAAAAGGAAAAAGATAAAAAAGGTATGGCTTTTCGAGTTATTTTTTGTACTTTTGCAGCCGATAACGCATTTTGCGAACAAAACAGGATTCTTTAAAGAAAAGAAAGGAAATAACAATGAAGAAAATATTATACTTTGTGGCAGTCCTGGCTGCTGCATCCTTTATCACTACGACGGGTACCAGCTGCAAGTTTGCACCCGACCAGCATGACGGCGACACGGTAGCTGCCAGCGAGTTTTATCCGATAGATACCTCTGCGGCTCATGCCAAGAAGATGGCGAAGATTGCTGCCATCAAGAACGGAAAAGACAGTGTAGGCATCTATTATGTGGGCAGCAATTCTACCAAAGACCTCATCGAGCTCGTATCCTATCCTTCACGCCGCGACACGATGATGTACAGCAAGACCCGCCACATCAAGGTAAAGGGCAATGCCGACATCAACCACGTGGTTCGTGTAGACTTCTATCTCCTCAATGGCAAGGATTCACTGGTGAAGTATGTGGAGGAAGTGGAGCTCAAAACAAATCATTGAGCACCACTTCATTCTGGGCTATGCCCGAATACATATTCCGCTGAAGACCATAACTGCTGATAAACGTCAGCTGTATCGACTTTCGGGTCTTTGTTTCCTCCCTAAAGCGGACGATTTTGTTTCTCAGAATCTTCTCGTAATCCTTATTGATGGCAAAGTCACTTTCCGAAAACTTCATTTCACAAAGATTAATGGTATTGTCACCACGCTCTATCACCATGTCTATCTGGGCTGCCCGCTCTGCCACCCCGGCATCACTCTTGCTTCGCCAGGAATACAACTGGGTAGACACACCAGAAATTCCCAACCGCTGCTTCACCTGGTCGATATGATTCATCGCCAATATCTCGAAAGAGATTCCAGCCCAGGCATAAAAACGGGGCGTGCGCTGCAACTTGCTCCAATACAGAAGATTACGGAATGAACTATCGCGCAGGAAACGGAAATAGAACAAGGTGAAGAAATCTACCAACTGATAGAGAGACTTTCGGGTAGAACAGCCATAGTTGACATACTTTCTGATGAAACCGCAAGATTCCAGATTGTCGAGAATCGTGGTCAACGATTTGCCCGACTTCATTCCTGTGGCATCGGCTATTTCCGAGCGCATCATACCATAACCACGCTCGTTCAGGCATTCTACCACCTTGACGTATGCCTCAGAATCCTTAAACAGAGAGCGATAGAGAATCGTAAACTCATTATACAACTGACCATTGGGATTGAACAGCAGACGGTCTATATTCTGAGCCAAACTTAACCGCTCGTCCAAAAGATTCAGGTAATATGGGATTCCTCCCAATATCATATAAAGTTCAGCCAGTTCATATCTGGACAACATCATCCCCTTGGTCTTCAGAAATGCTTCCGACTCCCCAAGAGAAAAAGGCTGCAGGAAAAGACGATGAGTAAGACGACCATAAAGTCCGCCATGGTTATTGATAAGTTTATCCATCATCCAGGAAGTGGCAGAGCCGCAGACAATGAGAACGATGTCGCGACGTGCAGAGGCCCATCCATTCCAAAAATGCTCCAGGGCAGAGATAAAATTAGAGCCTGCAGTATCCATCCAAGGCAGTTCATCAAGAAAAATCACCTTACGTTCTATCCCGTTCAAAGAGTCGAGATAAGAGATAAGCATCTCGAAAGCATCGAGCCAGTCGTGGGGAACAGAGGTTACATTCCTATCATAACGTCGAAGCGTATAAAAGAAGTTTTTCAACTGCTCCTGTGTGTTTCCGCCCGCCAATCCTGATGTCTGAAACACCATTTCCTGCTCAAAATATTCGCGCACAAGAAACGTTTTCCCCACTCTGCGGCGTCCGCATACTGCCACAAATTCCGACTGCCTTGACTCGTATATACGTGCCAAGGTATCCTGTTCACTCTTTCTGCCTATGATATTATTCTTCATTTCTTATTCTCCTGCTTTAATTTCTAACCATTTGCAAAAATAGCAAGAAAAAAGTAATTATTGGCTATTTCTTATATAATTTTCAGCCAATAACACCTATTTTTAAGCATTATTGGCTAAAATGAGCGGTATATTTAGCCAGTAACCATAAAATCAGCATAAAAAAAAAAGCTAGCGCTTATCAGAAACGCTAGCCTTTTTCGTATTTTATCTAACCTGAATTTCAAATCGCTTAATAGCCTATAACTATAAATTATAAACTATAAGCTATCAACTAATCATAGAATCCCGGCTGCTTATACTCAATGCCCAGTTCATCATCTACTGTTGCGATGACACCCTGAATCTGACCCATGGCAAACATACGGCCGAGGAGAGTGTAACCTGCATTGTGACCATGATTGCTCTCATCGAATACGCCACCTGGCTCATCAGTGAAGGTCATACCATGGTCTACTCGCATAGGCAATCTGCGGCCCGAATTGCACTTGCCTTCCTGCTCAGCCTTCTCGAAGATGCGGCAAAGTTCAATGAGATGGCCACGACCACCCAAGTGAGAAGCCTCTGTAAAGTTGCCGTTAGGGAAGATGTAGCAAGAGCGCAGATGAACAAAGTGAGTGCGGTCGGCAAACTGCTTAGCCATTGCCACACAGTCGTTGTGCTCGCCAGCAGAGAATGAACCTGCACAGAAAGTCAGACCATTGTGCTTGTTTGGCACAGCATCGAGCATCCACTGGATATCCTCGGCACGACCGATGATTCTTGGCAAACCGAATACAGGATAAGGAGGATCATCCGGGTGAACACACATATTGATATCGTACTCATCGCAGATAGGCATGATAGCCTCCAGCCAGTACTTCATGTTCTCCTGCAACTTCTTCTTATCGATGCCATCATAAAGCTTCAACAGGTCGCGGAACTTCTGGACAGGAGCTGAATCGCCCTCGCTGAAGTTACCGGATACAAAGCCCTGGGTCTTGATGATGATGTTCTCAACCAGGGCATGATCCTGCTCTGGTGTAGAAGTCTTCTTGATTTCATCAGCCTCAGCCACGAGGTCTCTGCCCCACTTGTGCTCCTTAGAGAACTCAGCCCAATCCTCACGAGCGCCTTCACGCTGCAGGATATAGATATCAAAGTAGGCAAACTCGCCCCAGTTCATATAGAGGTTGTTGGCTCCGTTAGGATTGTCGTGCGACAAATCTGTACGTGCCCAGTCTAATACTGGCATGAAGTTGTAGCAGATGCACTTGATGCCTTCCTCGCCCAGGTTGCGGAGACTCTCCTTGTAAACCCCAATCTGATGATCACGGTCAGGACCACCATATTTCAGGGTTTCAACCACAGGCAAAGACTCTACCACGCTCCATTTCATACCGTAAGACTCGATGTACTCCTTGAGTTCATGAATCTTCTCGCGTGTCCAAACCTCGCCCAGAGGAACATCGTGCAATGCGGTAACAATGCCCTCAACACCAATCTGCTTCAACTGTGCAAGAGTGATTTTATCTTTCTTGCCAAACCAGCGCCATGTTCTTTCCATATATTATATAATGTATAAGTCGTTAATCAATTATCTTGCAGAAACATACTTGTGCAATGTCTTTCTTACAGCACCCTCGCCAGCGAAGAGTTCCTTCACCATGCCCTCAATCTGCTCGCCGAAGCCAGCCTCATAGAGATCGAGACCAAATACATCCTTGCGAGAATAGAGGTTCTTAAGACAAGAGTAGTCCTGATCAGCCTTGCCTACCTCCAGAGGAGCTACGATGGCCTGTAGCTCTGCCAACAATGGGTCAGAAGATGGCTCAAATGGCTTCAGGTTATCATCCAATGCCTTGAGATAACGGGCATAACCTGCCAATACCAAAGGAATCAGCACGAGATTGCTCTTGTCGAGACCGCGGTCGATATACTTCTTGATAGTCTCACCGAAACGGATAGAGAGTTTCTGGCTGGTATCGGTAGCGATACGCTGAGGAGCATCTGGCATGAATGGGTTAGGCAGACGCTTGTTGATAACGGTGCCGATAAACTCGTATGGGTTCAATACACCTGGATCTGTTACTACTGGCATCGCCTCGATATAACCAATCTTCTGGATGAAGGCACGAAGGTCCTCATCAGCCATCTCGGCAGAAATCAGGGTGTAGTCGAGCATGCAACCATAGATTGACATCGCTGTATGGAGAGGGTTCAGACAGGTGGTTACCTTCATGGTCTCAACCTCATCTACAGTCTTGCGGGTGGTATAGAGCGCACCGCCCAACTCCAATGGCGGACGACCGTTGGTATAAGTATCCTCGCAAACGAGATACTGCACTTCCTCTGCATTCACGAAAGGAGCCGTAAATGTATGCTTCTCGGTGATGATGGTATCGTTGTCCTCGAAACCATCCTCGTCAAGCATCGCCTGTACCTTCTCGTGAGGACGAGGAGTAATCTTATCAATCATAGACCAAGGATAGGTAATCTTGCTGCTGTCATTGATATAATCTACGAAACCAGCCTCTACGATACCATCCTGTGCCCAGCGCTCAGCATAAGCCTTTACGCCAGCCTTAACATGGTCGCCGTTGTGAGAACAGTTGTCGGTAGACTGAAGAGTAAGTGGCAACTTGCCAGCCTTATAACGCTCATAGAGAAGAGCAGTAAGCTTACCCATAGCAAATACTGCATCAAGACCACGTGCCAAATCGGCATCATTATAAGAATATCCCTTCTCTGTGATGGTGAAAGTTACCATCTGCAAAGTTGGAGCCTGGAAAATCTGAACCAGACGCGCCCAGTCATCAGCAAACTGCTTATCCGCCTTGAGGCTTTCTGTGATAGAAGCGATGACCTTCTTCTCGATGGTTCCGTTGCTCTGGAGGCTAACGAGAAGCGAGAGGTTATTGTAAGGGCGATAAGCCTTGTCGATGATTTCGTAGTCGAAGCTTTCTGCCACGATTACACCACGATCATACTTGCCTGTGTTAAGCGCATCGTTGAGGATGGCTGCCGGGAACGCACGGAAGATGTTACCTGCGCCGAAGTGAACCCAAGTAGGCTCGTCGTGAGTCTTCTTAGCTACGGCTGCGATGTCATACTTAGGAAGCTCATAACCCTTAGCTTCCCATTCTGCAGCATTAAAGCTGTCTGAAAGAATTTCGTTCAGTTTCATGATTATACGGTATTTTTTGATTGTTTCATGTACTCGCCTATCTTTCCGAATAGGCGTGGCAAAAATACAAAGAAAAATCGAAACCCGCTCATTTTAAAGGCTATAATTTCATAAAATGAACGATTTGCAAATACATTTGAGCGAAACGGCAAACGTCACGGATCAGATGAACCCGTTTTTAACGATTATGTTACATCAAATAAAAAAAGGGTTACATCAGAAAAACAGAAAAGAGGACGTAAGTTCTCGCCCCCACATCCTCTTCTTTTTATCTTTAGCTTTCATTTTCCTATTCTTCCAGCGATTTAATTTGCTTTTCTATTCTTCCAGCGATTTGATTTGCTTCTTCGGCGTAACGCCAAGTCCCTTCAGGCTCTCTACCCTTCTCATCACATTGCCGGTGCCGTCATAGAGTTGCTTCTTTGCCTTATCGAAGGTTCCCGAAAGGCGGGTTATCAAATCGCCGATGCCCAGGAAAGTATCTTCGAAGCCAGCCACCTTATCATACAGGTCAGCAGCCGTCTTCACGATTTTCTCCACATTCTTGTTCTGCCGGTCATACTGCCAGAGATTATAGGCAAGCTGGAGTGCCATGAGCAGATTGCTTGGTGAGATGATGATAATCTTCTTCTGATAAGCATAGCGGCTGAGATCCGGCTGCTGCTTCATCGCTGCGATATAGCTGGTCTCGTTAGGGATGAACATCAGTACGAAGCCGATGGCATCATCCACCAGCTTGGAATAGTCTTTGGCTGCCAGTTCATCGATGTGCTTTCGTACGCTCAGCGCATGTGCCTTCATCAGGCGTTCCTGTTCAGCCTCATCTTCAGCTGCCAGAGCATCGGAATAAGCGGTAAGCGAAACCTTGGAATCGATGACCACACTTCTGCCTTCCGGGAATCTGACGATGACATCCGGACGGTAGTTCTTTCCCTCTTCATCTTTCGTATTCTCCTGAATGAAGAATTCCTCATCTTTACGAAGTCCGCTGTTCTCCAGGATAGTTTCCAGCACCATCTCGCCCCAGTCGCCCTGCATCTTGCTGTCGCCCTTCAATGCCTTGGTCAGGTTGGCAGCATCGGAGCCAATCTTCTCGGTCTGCTCCTTCAGGTTCAGTACAGCCTGCTGCTGTTCCTGCTGGAAGAGTTTCATCGTTGCCTCGAAGGTATTCTGCAGTTCCTTCTTGTTCACCTCGTTCTGGGTTTTGCTCTCCTCTACCGATTTCTTGAAATCAGCAAACTGTTCCTTGATAGGTTTCAGGAGTTCATCCATCTGCAGACGGTTGTTTTCCTGCAGAGCCGACTGCTTGGCAGCCAGCTGCTCAGCCGCCACCTTCTGCTGTTCTATCGTCATTCGCTGCATTTCCTGCTTCAGGCTCTCGAGTTTCTGTGCCCACTGCTGGTCGCTTTCCGCTCTGAGCTTCGCCGCATACAGCCGCTCGCTCTCCATTTGAGATTTCATTGATTGAACCTCAGAAGCATGAGATTGTTTCATTGATTGAACCTCAGAAGCATGATGCAGTTTTATCTGTTCGATGTTAGCCGCCAGCACCTGAGCCTTCGCTATGAGCTGCGTTTTCTCCTCTCCCGCCTTTTTTCCTTCCATCAGTTTCCCTACGAAGAATCCGATGGCAAGCCCTATGATGATTCCAATTACTATTTCCATTTATCCTTGTTTTGAATGATTCTGTAAATCTGCAAAAATTATGATTTGCAAAAGTAATCATTTCAAGACATAACACCAAACATCATGGGGGATTCTTGTAGATATTTAACTCTTCTGCATTTAACTATGCAAACAAAAAGAGCGCACCACTATTGGCACGCTCTTTTCTTTAACTCTTCTTTTAAATATACATTATCGGTTGGCAGTAGACCACTGATAAGTATCAGTGCAATGGATATCAGCACTCTGGTCGGCAATCATCAACTTGAAGTCGCCTTCCTCCAATCTCCATTTGCCATCCCAACCAACGAAGGCCAAATCGTCTGCCTTTAATTCAAATGTCATGGTCTTGGTCTCACCAGGCTGAAGTTCCACCTTGTCGAAGGCACGGAGACGACGGCCATCAGGCACCATACTGGCGATGAGATCGCTACTGAACAGGAGGACACTCTCCTTGCCTGCCACCTTGCCCGTATTCTTCACATCCACGCTCACCTTGATGATGTCGCCGTGGCGGAAATCAGACTGAGAAACCTTCAGGTTGCTATATTTGTAAGTGGTATAACTCAAACCATATCCGAAGCCCCACTGCTGGGTAATCTTCGCATTGTAGTCGTAAGCACCTTCCATCGTACCCACCTCCTCACTCTTCTTGAAGTCATAGTTGGCGAGCGAATTGATTTCCTTAGGATAGGTGTAAGGCATCTTGCCACTGAAGTTTGACTTGCCCGATACCAGGTTTGCCAAGGCATCGCCGCCCATGTTGCCAGGGATAAGGATGTTGATGATGCCCTGTGCCAATGGTTCGATGTCGGCAATGAGACGAGGACGACCTTCATTCAGCACCAAGATGACAGGCTTGCCTGTCTGAGCCAAAGCCTTGACCAGATTGCGCTGGTTCTCTGAGAGCCAAAGGTCGGTCAGGTTGCCCGGAGTCTCTGTATAGGAGTTCTCGCCAATGCAAGCCACGATGACGTCGGCATCCTTCGCTGCAGCCACTGCGCCCTGAATCTGAGGTTCGTTCTCCTCCCAGTATTTTCCCTTCTCATTATAGGTAACACCCTGGTTCAAGATAACATTCTCCTTACCATACTCATTACAGATTGCCTCATAGATGGTATTGTACTTGCCGGCAAACTCATCGGCACGATGTCCCTGCCAGGTATAGCTCCATCCACCATCCAGGCAGCGCATCTGATTGGCATTAGGACCCGTAAGGAGAATCTTCTTGCCATGCTGCAAAGGAAGGATATTACCCTCGTTCTTCAGGAGCACCATACTCTCGGTAGCTCCCTCCAAGGCGAGCTTGGCAAACTCCTCACCACCAAACTTAGGATAATTCTTGAGTTTCTGGGTTGGGTTCTTGAAGAGGTCAAGACGGTACTTCATGCGAAGCACACGACGGCAGGCATCATCGATACGACTCATCGGAATCTTACCTTCCTTCACCAGTTCTACAAGGTAGCCACAAGCATCGCAAGAATAAGGTTCCATAATCATATCGATACCAGCATTGATGGCAATGCGGAGCGCATCCTTCTTGTCCTTTGCCACCATCTCACGAGTATAGAGATTGTTGATGTCTGCCCAGTCGGTGATGAGCACACCATCCCATCCTGTCTCTTCCTTCAGCCATCCTGTCAGAATGTCCTTGTTGGCGTGCATCGGCATACCATTGACGGAAGCGGAATTCACCATCACGGTCAAGGCACCAGCCTGCAGACCCGCCAGGAAAGGAGCGAAGTGCTTCTCTCGCAAGTCGGCAGGAGAGATATAGGCTGGCGTACGGTCTTTACCGGTCCAAGGCACACCATAGCCCATGAAGTGCTTCATTGAAGTGGCAATGTGATACTGGTCGATGTTGTTTGGGTCCTCACCCTGGAAACCATAGACCATCGCCTTGCCCATCTCTGAACTGAGGTAGCAATCCTCGCCAAAGTTCTCCCAGATGCGAGGCCAACGGGCATCACGACCGAGGTCAACGGTAGGACTGTAAGTCCAAGGCACGCTCACCGCACGAGTCTCATAAGCGGTAGCCTCAGCCGAACGGCGAGCTATCTCACGATTGAAGGAGGCAGCCACATTGATGTTCTGCGGAAAGAGGGTTCCGCCCTGTGTATAAGTAGAACCATGGTTCTGGTCGAGACCGAAGACACAAGGGATGCCGATGCGCTTCATCGAAATCTTCTGGATTTGCGCGATGTACTTCTCCCACTGCTTGGCTGTAGGAGCGCAGGTATTTGGAGCGTTGAGGATAGAGCCAATCTTATAGTGAGAAAGGATAGAATCGGTCTTGTGCTCGTCGATATAGAACACACCGTTCTTGTCGTTGGCACCAAAGAGGTCGGTCACCAATTCCATCATCTGACCTATCTTTTCCTCCAAGGTGAGTTTCTTCAGGGTTTGTTCTACCTGAGCCTCTATCTTAGGGTCGCTCTTGATAACCGGAACATTGGCACTGGCTGTATAAGCCAATGCCAACATTGAAATAGATAATAATATTTTCTTCATAAATTCAAAGGTTTGACGTTTTATGTAAAAAACTGAAATCTTTCTAATATTTTATTCAATAGTTACTTTCTTTACGGTATAACCATCACCCACGAGGAAGAGACCATTCTGCTCAGTCAAGAGTTGGATAGAGAGGTCGGTCAGTTCAAACTTCCATGTAGCAGGTCCATCCACCGTGATGTCGCCACGCTCTGGGTCGCCCTTACCAGTAAGGATGTTTTTCCACCAAGAGGTAGCAGCGGTACCCTGACCATTTCCATCTACATAGACACGGAGGATGGTGCCAGCCTTCACCTTTGAGAGGAAGGTATCCTTCAAGGCATCGAATGGTGTACTCCATGTCACGGCAAACTCACCTTCCCAGAGGGTGTTCTCCATAGATGGACGTGGCTCTGTAGTTACCTTGATGGTACCGCTTGGGAACTGGTTGCCCTCACCATCTTCCAAAGTGATATCATAGTCACCATTCTCCAAACCTGTAGGAGCTGTGAGCTTCAAGGCTGTGCCCTCTTCGAGAACCTCGAAGGCTACTTCCTTGCCACCTACCATTACTTTAGTAACTGTACCGAGATTCTTGCACTTATGGATAGTGGTCTCAGCACCCGGAGCTACCCAAAGCTCGACGGCATTGGTACCCAAGGCTGGGTCATCGGCAGCAGGAGTTACGGTAACTTTCAAGGTGCGGGATGTGCTCTTGCCCTTGGTGGTGGTTGCCACAATCTTCAGTTCATGATTACCTACAGGCAAAGTCTGGTCGATAGTATTACCTTCGGCAATCTGAGTGCCGTCGAGCAACCATGTCACAGTGGTGTAGTGAACTGGAGTCACCTTGATTTCCAACTTATAATTAGTCTTGCGGTCTATCTTGGAATCAGCCAAGTCGGTGTTCAAGATACGTGGATTGTCATCTTCGCTGACGGTGAAATATGGATCATCGTCAGAAGAGCAAGAAGACAAGGTAGATGTACCAGCCAGTGCGAAACCCACGGCTAAGAGCATCATCATAGCCTTCAAGACTTTTCCCTTATATTGTTTCATTGTCTTATTCATCATTAATTATTCTATTTATTGTCCTATAAAACTCAACATTTAACATTAAGCATTAAACACTACTCACTGTATCCCTTTCCGAATGGAGGATTGAAGTCTGGCTGAAGGTTTACATCAGCCTTGTCCCACCAGAGGCGCTTGTGCCAGTTGTCGGTACCCCCCATGCGGTCGATGGCAGCCTTGTAGTTGGCATTGTTGTACTGAGCTTCCAACTCAGGATACTGCAAGCGGACAGGCATTGACCAATCGGAATCCGTATAAGTGAAACCATCCTTGGTCAAGCGGTCACGATTCAAGATGGCAGGATAGTCAGAGCGGCGCATGTTAGCCCAACCCTCAGAAGGGTTCATCATGTGGAGAATCCAAGCCTGGGTGTTGATGGTCTCCTTAGGATTGTCACCCAACTTGTTGTTGGCAATGAACTCATTGATCTCATCCTCAGAAATCTTGTTGGACGTGAGATAATAGTTGTTGAGCAACTCCATGCTGGCACGAACACCAGCCTCGTAGTGACTTTCTGCATCACCACCACCTACATTCCAACCCTTGGTTGCAGCCTCAGCCTTGAGGAACTCTACCTCAGCATAGCTCATCAAGTCGCCAGGGCAAGAAGGCATCTCGAAGTCGATGTTCAGGCAAGGACGACTAGCTCGGGCTATATAATCAGAGTTGGCATAAGTGTTCTCGTCTATCTCTGCATACTTCTTCAAAGTAGGAAGGTCATCCAACGTAGCTGGATTCATCCAGTCTGTGTACCAGGCTGCACCAGGGTTGCAAGGCTCCTCACCGAGGTTCTTGCTCTGGAAGTAAGCCAGGAAATCATCGGTCAAGTCGATGTTCTGCTCCTTATCTGGCTTCACCTGACTACGCTTGATATTGTAGTAGTGACGGCAGATGCGATAGAGACGAGGGTCGTTGGTATTCTGCAACTGATAGAACAAGGTAGAGCATACCATGGTAGGCGATGTGGCATCCTGACCATAGAGTATCTCTCCCAAGGCATTGGCACGGAAATCGTAATCGTTGGCTCCATCATAATAGGTAAATGGAGCATCAGCATACTTGATATAAGCATCATCTGCTGCACTGGCGATAGCACCGGCAGCCACAGCCTTCTCAAACTCCTCCTTTGCCTTCTGTGGATTAACATCGGAAATGCGCATGGCATAGCGCATACGGAGTGCATTGGCATACTTCTTCCACTGAGCTACATCACCACCCATGCTGGTGACATCACCAGAAATGTGGTCGGTACCTGTGCCAAGCTGCTTCTCGCAAGCGTCAAGTTCATCGAAGAACCAGCTGTAGAGTTCCTCTACGGTATCATACTTAGGGGTGGAGATACCTGAGATATAACCCAGACCTGCCTCCGAACAAGGCACGTCACCGTAGGTATCTGCCAAAACTGCCGTGAGATAGACACGGTGGATACGAAGTGCCGCATTCAAGTTTGCCTTGTCAGCAGAATTGTGGATGGCATCCACAAGGTTCTTGATACTGATTTCATAATAGCGGTCCCAAACTCGACGGGACATATCATCTTCTCTGAAATTAGAACCAGCGTAATTGGTTACATTCCAACCACCAGCGAAATACTGTGGAAAACCAGATATATAGTTACGGTAGGTATCCATCAGACTGAAGTCACCGTAAGTCTGCAACAAAGCTGTTGTCAACTGTGCGTCAGGGTCGAGCTCGTTCACCTTGGTCTTGTCGGTATTGATGTTGCTCAAGGTATCATCAGAGCAAGAAGTCATCGCAGTGCCGGTTGCCATCAGGGCGAAAGCCATCATCAGGCTGCTCTTACCTATATATTTCTTGATTATATTGTTCATTTTCTTACCTTATTATATATTAGAACTCTTCTAAAGAAATTTATTCATTTTTTCGAGACTAGAACTTCACGTTCACGTTCAAACCATAACTCTTGCGAGATGGCAGGGAACCATATTCCAGACCGAGACCTGAGGTGTTGTAGCTGGAGTCTGGGTCGATGTTAGGAATGTTCTTCCAAACAATGAATGGGTTACGAGCCACGAAGGATACGGTCAAGCCCTTGACATACTTGCCCAGGATGCTCTCTGGGAAGGTATAGCCGAAAGTAATCTCACGACACTTCACGTAAGAATTGTCGTAAACGAAGGCACTCTGCACGCCATTTGCCACATGCTTCCAGTAATCTTCAGGGTTCACGGCGATGTCGTTCTTGCGATAAGTACCGTCGCCATTGTCGATGACACCCTCTACGACAAATCCCTTGCAGTTACCTGCTTCACGCCATGCGGCAAGGTCCATACCCGAAGCCTTGCGAGCCTCCTCGGAAGTGTACCACTCCTCACGGCCTGCCAATGTTCCCTTTGCCTTACCTGTCTGGTATGCAGAACGCATGGACATAGAGTAGATGTCGGCACCTACCTTCACATCGAAGGATGCAGAGAGGCGGAAGTTCTTGTAGCTGAAGGTTGAGTAGAAACCACCTGTCCAGTCCCAAGTAGAGTTACCGATGGTCTTGACCTTCTGGTCAATCTTTGGAAGACCAGTAGCTGCATCGACAACCACCTGTCCCTTGTCGTTGTAGAGGAAGTCGTGTCCACGGATAGCTCCATAGTTCTCGCCAACCTGAGCACCTACTGATACACCGCACCATGTGGCCTTGGCAAGCTCAAAATAGTCCATGCCATCTACGAGCGACTTCACCTTGTTGGTATTCTTCGAGAAGTTGACACCCAAGTCCCAAGCGAAGTCCTTGATCTGCAAGGCACGGGCATTGAGGGCAATCTCGACACCCTGGTTCTGAATCTCACCGGCATTGATGAGGCGGTAAGCATAGCCAGAGGTGGTGGTTGAAGCCAAACTCAAAATCTGGTTCTTGGAGTTCTGGTTGTAATAGGTGGCATCCAAGCCCAAGCGTCCGTTAAGGAACTTCATCTCCAAACCTACCTCGTAAGAACCTGTCATTGTAGGCTTCAAATCCTTGTTCGGCTGTGTTGAGTTGGCTATCATACCGATGGTATAACCCGAGTAGCTGTACTTGCCCGTGGTATAGTTGAGTGCCAACAGGTATGGATCGGTATCGCTACCTACCTTTGCCCAAGAGGCGCGAATCTTACCATAATTGATGAACTTCTTGTTCTTGATAAACTCAGAGAAAACCAAACTACCCGATACAGATGGATATACGTATGTATTATTATTTGTAGGGAGCGTAGACGACTTATCGCCACGGAGGGTTCCCTCCAAATAGTAAGTATGCTTGTAGCCAAGGCTTGCGCTGGCATAGAGAGAGCTGATCTGTTTCTTGTACATGCTCTCACGAGTGTTCTGTTCCTGATAGTTCATGATATTCTGGATGCCATTCATCTGCTGGTTAAGACCGACGTTGGTAGTGGTCTTGTTGTTCACCTTGAAGATGTTACCACCAGCGGTAGCGTTGACATCGAAGTCGCCCCATGAGTTGTTGTAGAGGGCGAGTATCTCGGCATTAAGTGTGCGGTTGTTGAAGATTTGGTCGGTAAGCTTTCCGGCAGGAGTTCCTGGAGTTGTCTTGGCGATGAAGTCCTCGAAGTTCATGCTGTTGATGTCGGTACCGATGGTACCCTGCAACTTCAGGTGCTTGTCGATGTTCCAGATGGCCTTACCCGTAAAACGGAACACGTCCTTGTCGGATGTATTGCTGTTCTTATAGAGATCCCAGTATGGATTCTTGTTATACTGGTCGTTACCATTCCAGTTGGAGTAGTTGCCGTCGGCATCCTCATAGTGCTTCAACCAAGCCTGGTCATAGGTACCCGCCAGGGTCATGAGGTTCTTACCCACGTTGCTCTGAGAGTCACCAAGGGCAGGACGGTTCTTTACCTTCTCACGAGTATAGTTGGCGGTGAAGTCGAAGTCAACAGGACCAGCTGAGGTATTCACACGGAGGTTGAAGTTGTCACGACTCATATTGGTATTTGGCAAGATATCCTTGTTGCGCATATCGGTAACAGAGAAACGCATACCCGTCTTACCGGAATTCACTGAGAGGATGGCAGAATTCTGAGTGGTGAAACCTGTACGGAAGAAACCAGAAGCATTGTTAGGATGCATCATGAATGGACGTTCCTCGCCATCGAAATACTTGAACATGAAGTCATCGGCCTTAGGTCCCCAACTGGCATTGGTACCAGAAGTGCTCGAATTAGGAAGCTCACCATTGTAGCCAGCACCATATATCTCCTGGATGTCGTCCCATTTAGCCAACTGAGTATCGATAGTATAAGAACCATTGTACTCCACGGAAATTCTATCCTTCTCCGCCTTCTTGGTCGTAATCAAGATAACACCATGGGAAGCACGGCTACCATAGAGGGCAGAGGCAGCAGGACCTTTCAATACGGTCATCGTCTCAATGTCATCAGGATTGATGGCAGAGATACCATCACCGAGGTCATAGCCACCAGCTTCACCAGCACTGCCAAAGTTGGTATTATCCAAAGGCACACCATCCACCACGTAAAGAGGCTGGTTATTGCCTGCCATTTCTGTATTACCACGAAGAAGCACGCGGGTAGAACCAGAAGCACCGCCAGCGGTGTTCTGCACAACGAGACCAGCCACCTTACCTGAAAGAGAGTTGATGACGTTGGTTTCCTTCGCCTTGGTGAGTTCCTCACCTTTAACCTCCTCCAAGCCATAGCCCAAAGCCTTGCGGTCACGCTTGATACCAAGGGCGGTAACAACGACCTCATTCAAGGCCTTACCATCCTCTTGCATCGTGATTTTCATGCCATTAGCAGCTTTCACGGTCATCGTCTTGTAACCGATGTAGCTCACTTCGAGCGTTGCTCCAGGCTTGCAGTTCAACGTAAAGTTACCATCTATATCGGTAACGGCACCGTTGGTTGTACCAGCCACCTTCACGCTAGCGCCAATCAAGGTTTCGCCAGTGGCATCCACCACTGTACCCTTGATGCCTTGGTTCTGCTGAACGCTCATCGCAGCATTGTTCAACTGGGCAGCGAGAATGGCAGAAGCAGGCATCCACATCAAACCTGCACCGAGCAGGCCGAGAAACATAGTTTTCTTTCTCATAATTGATATTTTTGTTTTTAGTTTAACATTATTCTTTCCCAAAGATTCCTTCGAGAATCCAAGGAGCATTCACCTTCATACTCTTGAAACGGTCGAAGATGCCATACTTCTCAGAGCCGTTGCCGAAGTGGTTGTTGTCCCAAACGAAAGTAGAGAAGCCTCGTTTGCGAGCCTCCGTAGTCAAGAACTTACAGTAGTAGGTCATGTTTTCATGCACTTTCTCTGAGTTTGACTTATAGTGATCGGTTACTCCCCACTCTCCTATTACGATACCCAGTCCTTTGTTGCTCCAGGTATTCACCGCCTTGTTGAAGAAATCCGTCATCGTCTTCTCGTTTTCTGCAGGTATCGTGCCAGCATCCTTGTAGGCATCACCCCAGTAATCGTAGGTGCAATCGCCGGCGTAGCTCCATGGCTGATAGTAATGGAATTCCACACTCATATAGTTGTTGCCATTGCCTTCGGCATCCTTTGGAATGATGAAATCTCCATTCTCGATGCCAAACCATGGGTTACAAACGTAAGTCTGTAAGATGAGGTGGCGCTTGGCATTGTTGCCGCCTGTGGCACGAACCACATCCACGAATATCTGATTGTAAGCATTCTGCACTTCGAGGTTCTCGGCAGTAGGTTTGCCCCAGTTATCTTTGATATGCACTTCGTTAGTTCCTGCGAAAGCAAGACGATAATCATAATTGGCAAACTCAGAGGCGATATTCATCCAGAGGAGCGCAAGCTTCTGGCAGTTTTCTTCCTTATATTGATAGGTAGGACGACCTTCGAGCCATTTTTCATGATGCACATTGATGATAACCTTCAAACCGTTGTCAAGGCACCAGCCCACCACCTCCTTGATGCGAGCAATCCAAGCCTTATCGATGCTCATCGCCTGAGCGTTGGTAATGTGGCACTGCCAACGGATTGGAATACGGATGGCATTGAAACCTGCCTTCTTCACGGCTTGTATCATCTTCTTGGTAACAACGGGATTGCCCCAGGCTGTCTCTGCATGGATAGAACCATCAGGGTTGCCAATCTGCATCGACTCACCATCCTGTCCAGGAGCTGAGCACTCGAATTCGTTGCCAAGATTCCACCCCACAACGTCTTTATTCCATTGCTGGGCAGTAGGTATGGATTCGCCTACGCCATCAGAACCGTTGGATGAGTGCAACGTACTTGCTTCGCATGAGAAACATGTGAAAACGCCTATTAAAAAGAGGCTAAATTTCAAAAAGTTCCTTTTCATTTTTATGTTTATATTGTTATTGTTTCGTTTTTTAAATAACTGTTTAACTTACGTAACAGAATTTGGTTGCAAAGATAAAGAAAAGGAACTTTCAGAGGGTTAGATAACAAACAAAAAAGGTTTCAATTCAGACATATCGTTTAAACAGAAACCTTTTCTTTGAATTTAAAACTCTAATTTACAGATACTTACTTGGAGAAACTCCAAAGTGCTTTTTAAATACAGTACTAAAGTACTTCACATTTACAAAACCGGCTTTCACAGATACATCCAGCACACTATCCCCCTGTTTCAGGAAGATTGCAGCCTGCTCCAGACGTATCAAACGCATAAAATCCTGCGGACTTTGGCCCGTAAGAGTCTTCAGTCTACCATAGAAAAGCGTTCTGCTCATCGCCATCTCTCTACAGAGTCGGTCGATATTAAAGTCTGTGTCGCTCAGATGACTCAACACCAAACGGGTAGCTTTATCTACAAAAGCCTGGTCTTGTGGATCCAGAACAGTTTCTGCCACATTTTCGAATGTCTGGCCTTGCTTATTCAAGACAGTATCATCCCTTTTCTCTTCAGAAACTCCAGTAGGTTCCAAGTGTTCATAGGAAGAATCAGAACCCACAATCTGCTTGGAAGAAGCAGACTCAGAAGCAACCTCTCCTCTAACAAGAGCAAGGCTTCTGTCCATATAATACTGACTCAACCGGCGACGATTCTTCAAAATACTGGCAACCTTACTCGCAAGAATAGCAGTATCGAATGGCTTGGCTATATAGTCATCAGCACCAAGTCCGAGTCCCTCTATCATAAAGTCACGACCAGCCTTAGCAGTCAGCAGGATAACAGGCAGCCATGATGTTTCCTTATTTTCCTTGATGCTGCGACAGAACTCGTCTCCTTGCATTCCCGGCATCATGACATCAGAAACAACGATATCACATACCCCGCCCTCTTTCAAATATTTCAAGGCAGCCTCTGCACTCTCCACATCAACGACTTGATAAGAATCACCAAAAGTCATTCTGATATATTTGCGAAGATCTTCATTGTCATCGACAAAAAGAAGTGTATCCGTTGAAACATCAGCATCCTGCAGAACCGCAGAAGACACAGTCTGGCAAGTTTCATCATGCTTATCTTCAGCTAAAGAAGATTCAGTTGCAACATTTTTCTTTTCTCCTACAAGCCGGACAGAAGAATCTGTAACATTACCTAATGGCACCTTCACACAGAAAGTAGTACCCTTTCCTTCCTCACTTACGAAACTAAGCTTTCCTCCTAATTTCTCTACGAGCTTCCGCGTAAGCATCAGTCCTAATCCACTTCCCATTTCCTGAGAATTTATCGCATTAGAAGCCCTGAAGAAGGTCTTGAAGATACTCTTAATTTCGGCCTTTGGAATACCTATACCTGTATCACATACATGAATCATAGCCATCTTACCTTCAACAGAAGCCGACAACGTAACCTTTCCACCTTGAGGTGTATATTTGATAGCATTCGAGAGAAGATTTTCCTATATCAGATCCATCATTTTGACATCAGAATGAATCTGTTGCTGCGGACACGTTTCAATACACAATTGAATATGCTTCTCCTGAGCTGCCAATACAAACTTTTCCAACTGCACACGTAAAAGCATCGGCAATTCTATATCTTGCAGGCGAACCTGTTCGGCAGATTGCTCTACCTTTTGGAAGTCAAGCAATTCTGTAACCATCTTCAATAGTTTGTTGCCGTTGCGATGCGCCATATCCAAGAATCCACGACTTTTCTCACTCAAGTTGGAATCATTAGCCAGATTATCAAGAGGAGCCAACACGAGACTCAAAGGAGTACGTATGTTATGGGCAGTATTAACGAAGAAATTGATTTTCTCATCATAATACTTTCGCTGTAAGCGCTCTTTGTAATACTGCCAGACAAAATATAAGATGGCAGCAAAAATACAGAGATAGATAATCCATGCCCACCAGGTATTCCACCAAGGCTGGGCTATATGAATTTCCAAAGTTGTTTCTCCCAATTCTCTACCATTACTTCTGCAGATAGCCTTTACATGAAGCACATAACTGCCCGAAGGCAAATTTACAAATCGTGCCAACTGATTAGAAGATGGTTTACTCCAATTACGGTCGTATCCTTCCAAATAATATTGATATTGAATATCATACTGGTATTGATAATTGATACTCTCGAAAGAAACAACCAGCGTATTCTCATTATGGCTAAGTTTCAATTTGCCTTCCTTCAACATTTCAAAGAGACATTCATTCCAGTAATCGGAACGTTCGACACCTTCAACCTCAACACTATGAATACGAAGTGGAGCGGCATAATTCAAACCTTTGGCAAACATAGGAGTCAAAGCGACAACTCCATCGTTGCTGCCAAAAAGCACCCTGCCATCTGAAGTACACGCAACAGACATCCGGTTATACTCACGTTCCATTCCCTTAAAGATGTTGAGGTTTACTATCTTCCCCTGTTTCATGAACGCCAATCCTTTATCCGTACTTATCCACAAATTGCCATTAATACCTTTTATAAGTCCATAAACAGTATTAGAAGGCAAAGCGTCCTGATTAGTATAACGCTTAAACTTCTTTGTCAGGAAATCATAATCGTAGAGTCCTCCTCCATCCGTTCCAATCCAGATATGACGGGAATCCTGAAAAGCCATACTGTTGACAAACAAATTAATGTCTTTACCGGGATACTGTTCAGGATAAAAGAAACGACGAGGATGCAAAGGTTCGCGCTTATCAATCAAATAGCCTCCATGCGAAGTTCCTACAGCAATAAAACGCTTATCCAGTGATTCCGTGATGCATTGCACTTCGTTGACAGGCAGATAGAATACCGACTTTCCCGTTCCATTCAAATTATATTTATCTGAAGGGAAACAAGCCATATCTCCATCCAAACATCCTACCCAAATATTACCATCGCTATCAGTAAAAAGACTGAATACGTAATCACTCTTCAACATTCCTGTTTCCACAGAATAAGCAGGCATACTAGTGCCATCAGCATGAACCTGATATACGCCATTACCATAGGTACCAACCAGAATTCTGCCGTCTACAGTCTGACAAATCGTAAGCGCCACTTTGTTATATAATCCATGATGCCAAAGACGAGTCTGCGCATCATAAACACTTACTCCTTTATCTGTGGCATACCATATTTTCCCATCACGGCTTTGGAAAACATCGTTCACACAATTATCTATCAGTGATTGATTGTTGAGATATTCATGTGTGATATATTCCAATGTATGTTTCATCGGTATTGCCAAATCTACTCCTCCCGAGTAAGAGCCTGTCCATAAATCGCCAAAACGGTCGCAGCACAAGGTATATAATCCATTACCATTCAACACGTTACCAGGACGACCATCTGTATCAAGCAAGAGCTTGGTTTGTTTATTCGAACTGTCATAAGCATATATTCCTGCTCCATCTACAGCCATCAGAAGAGTCTGCTTATCATATAAAATGATTGAACGTACTGGAATTTTAGGAATGTTTTGCAAAGATTGGAAATCAGCAGATTTTATCAGCTTCCAAGTACGATCATCCACTACTTTAACTCCTTCGTGAAAAGTACCCAGCCAGATACGATGTCCCGCAATATCATGATAAGAAGATACTACAGAACTGCCACTAATCTTCTTTTCTAACTTCCGGGCAGACATCGAATAGCAATAAACATCTTTAAATGTTCCTATCAAGAGTCTCTGACCTATAAATTGGATATGATTAATATAGGTATTTTTCAATACAAACCTACCCTTAGCTGTCTCCCGAACGATCTCCTTTCCATCAGTAGCTGCAGATAAGCAATAAATGCCTCTATCCATAGCTAGCCAGAAATTGCCCTTTTCGTCTACCAACAGTTCGTTCAACACGATACTTCCACCTAAAATATTCTGAAGATTACATTTCAAAACAAATGTATCTTTCCTCTTATCATATATATACACCTTTCCCTTGTTGTCGTAGGCGTAAATCAGATGTTGCGCATCCTTAGTCAGTTTAATACTTCTACCACTAGCATCACTATACGGCATCTCTGTGTATAAAGTATAATTGGTTACCTGTTGCCCATTATATCGGTCAACTCCACGCTTAGTACTTATCCACATGGCACCATCCTCTGCCTCGACAATAGAATAAACTCGAGGGCAGGAAAGACCATTGTCAGTATTGAGATTGGAAAGCATGAACATATTTCTGGAAATATGCGCATATGCCTGAAGAGCCGATGCCAACAGCAGCAATATAATCAGAGTGCAGGATTTATATCGTTTCATAATTCATTCATTGATCTTATTTGGAGACAAAGATAATACAAAAAAATGAAAAACAAATAGAATAATGAGATAAAATGAAAAAAATCTATTATCTTTGCAAGATATTAATATAAAGATATAGACTATGATCAAAAGATTATTATCCTTTCTAGACGCATCGCCAGTGAATTTCCTGGCAGTAAAGAATATCTCCGAGGAATTGGAGAAGAACGGGTTCCGACGTATGAACCCACAGGAGCCTTTGGGCAAGATTGAAGCGGGTGAAAAGTTCTTCGTTACCAAGAACGACTCTTCCATCTACGCCTTCCAAATCGGAAAGAAACCTTTGGCAGATGCCGGTTTCCACATGATCTGCGCTCACTGCGATTCGCCTACCTTCCGCATCAAGCCAAATGCTGAGATGCTTTGCGAGGGCGGTATCGTAAAACTGAATACCGAAGTTTATGGTGGTTCTATCATGTCAACCTGGTTCGACCGTCCCCTCACTTTGGCAGGTAGAGTTATCGTGAAGGGCGAGAATGCGATGAATCCCCAGACGCTCCTTCTTCATGTGAAGCGCCCATTGCTGCAGATCAGCAATCTCGCTATCCACTTCAACCGTCAGGTGAATGATGGTGTGAAGTTGAGCAAGCAGAAGGATGTACTTCCTATCCTCGGCATCATCAATAATGAACAGGAGAAGGGTAATCTCCTGATGAATGTGATAACCGGCGAACTGAATATCCAGAAAGAGGATGTTCTTGATTTCGATCTCTATCTGGCTGATGCCACTCCAGCCTGCACCTTCGGTGTACACGATGAGTTTATCTCTTCAGGCAGACTCGACGACCTGTCTATGTGCTGGGCTGGTGTAGAGGCGATGATTGCATCTGATGCCAATGATACCACCCAGGTTCTCGCCATCTTCGATAATGAAGAAACGGGGTCTCAGACCAAACAGGGAGCCGGAAGTCCATTCCTTTCATATATGCTCCAGCGCATCGCCCTGGCACAGAGCCATACAGAAGAGGCTTATTATCAGGCAGTAGAGCGTGCCTTCATGATTTCAGCCGATAATGCGCATGCCTGGCATCCTAACTATAGCGAAAAGTTCGACCCTACGAATCATCCTAAGTTGGGCGGTGGTCCAGTCATCAAGTTCAATGCAGCCCAGAAGTATGCGAGCGATGCTGTATCAGCAGCCATCTTCGCCAACATCTGCGATGCTGCCGGTGTACCATGCCAGCGTTTCGTAAACCACAGCGATGTAGCAGGCGGCAGCACCTTGGGCAATATCCTCGCCTCTTCCATCCCATTGAAGGGTGTGGATATGGGCAATGCCATCCTCGCTATGCACAGCTGCCGCGAAACCGGTAGCGTCATCGACCATGAATATTGCGTGAAGGCATTCACCAAGTTCTATCAGTTGTAATAAAAAACAAAGAGGGTATGTCTGTTTTTATGACACACCCTCTTTGATTTTATATATTATTCTTTTCCTTTTATCGTTCCTAATTCTTTCACATTCTTCTCAAATTCATTTCTTTCACCAATAGCTCCATTACGCAGTTTTGCCCGATAATTGTATATCGTATTAACTGCATAATGTAGGAATTCTGCTATCTTCGTACTGTCATCAATACCCAGTCTTATCAAGGCGAATACCCTCACCATTGCCGGTAACTTTGTTGCATCGGTAAGATGAATTTGTGCCTCTGGCTTCAGAAGGCTATTGAGGTCTTCCACGAAATCAGGGAACAGATGCAGGAAGACCTTATCGAAATTTGTATAGAGTTCTCCCAACTCGTGTTCCTTCAGCTCACTGCTTCTCGTCATTGAATAAAGTTCCTGATATTCACGGTTCTTTACCATCTTATTGACATGGAGACGCAACTTATCCAGTTTATCTATATAATGAGAACATGCTCCCAGGAACTGGCCTATATATTCTTCCTTCACACCATTTGACTCATTCAGTTTATCATTCGAAGTCTTCAACATTTCGTTGGTAGCAGAAAGTTTCTTATTCAGTTCTTCCAATTGTTCATTCGTTTTCTTCAGTTCATTTCTCGCTATGGTAACATATTTCTTCTGCTTATTGACATAGAAAGCCAGAACACCTAAAGAAAGAACCAGAAGACTGACACAGATGATGGCAAAGACAAGACGCTGGTTTGCCTTCTTGAGCTGTGCCTGATAATTATGATCGATGGTACCAAGAACTGGCGAAATCTGCCAACTGCGAATACGCGTACTAAAACTCTTATTGGCATTCCAAGAGAAGTTGATATATTTATAAGAACGCTCAACATCTCCCTCCTGACTCAGAATATCGGCGAGCATCCAGAGCGAAGCCTGATCATTGATAGCACACTTCACATCACAAATGGCAGATTTAAGCAACCAATATTTCTGCATTTCTTCGTTTTTCAGAGAACGGTAAATCAGATAGCGATAGTAGGCTACGATGCCGTATTCATGACTCCCCTCCTTACACATTTTCAACCGTTCATCATTCACCTTCAGTGCTTCATCCCATTTATTCTGACTGGTAAGCATCACCTCTTTACGCATGAGATAATCTTCGCTATGATGTGGAAGGATAGCAAACAAAGTATCCCGATATGCATTCTGACGACTAAAGAATTTCTGACTTAAATCAGTATCTACATGAATATTAGAAAAGCCCAACTCACCATAGACATGGTAATAGGCGATGAAATAATCTTTCCGGTTCGATTCATCCAATGTCTTTTTATCTATATGATTGAGCACCTCTAAAGCCTCAGCAAAAGCTCCTGCAGTAGAATACTGCAAAGCCAACTGACTTTTCAATCCAGCAACTTCAGCCGGCAGTCCTTCCTTCTGAGCCAATACAATGGCTTTCTGAATATAAGCCACAGCAGAATCGCTCTGGTAGGACTTATATTCTGAATAAATCTTGCGATAAGTATTGATGAGCAACTTCGGATTGTTCTCCTGATGAATCAATTCCTTCAACTGAGCGATGCTACTTTCTTTCAGTTTGGTATAGTGCTGGGATTGCTCTATAGCCCGATCAAGTTGGGTATACAGTTCACTGATGCTTTCCTTCTGAGCAAAGCATGATGTAAGTGTAGCGAAACACCAGATATACAATATAGATAATAATCTTTCTGTCATTAGTTGATAATAATTTGATGTATAGGTAATCATTAAATCCAGCCCTTAATGCTGTATAGGACATTCAAGAGACAAAGGTATAGCTTTTTGGGTACATTTCCAAATTTTCAAGCATTTTTTTGATATTCTTTTTTATTTTTGTTGTTCTTACATCCTTGCACCTCTCAAAAAAAGGCTGCCCCAAAAGGTTTGGAGCAGCCTTAAACAAAGCTTTATACCTAAATTATCAAACTAAAACCTAAAAAGCTTATGAATGATTATAAACCTACATATTATTTCTTTTCTACTTTGAGAACTGCCTTGTCTACACCGGCAGTCAAGTCAACTGTAAGAACGTATGTCTCGCCATCCTTCAGTTCTACTCCATCTTTCAGATAAACATTGCCGTTGTCGTGGCCGTTACCGTCACCGATGCCGAATACCTCGCTCTCAGTTGAGATGAGATGGCTGTTATCCTTACCCTTGAACTCAATACCCCAGTTTGCCTGACCGAAGAACTTGAAGTCTACGCCAGTAGCTCTGAGCTGCTTGCCTACGGTGAGTGTAACCTGATATACCTTATCCTTGATTGGAGTGAGGCAGACGTCAGAGTCAACACCTGTCCACCAGCTATGATTTACAGCGTCCCAAGTTGGCTTGTTGACGCCTTCATTACCGATAATCCAGAGTGCACCAGTACCATCGTCATTCAGTGACATAGGCTCACTTCCATTCATTGTCCAGATACGGAATGACTTATGGGTGAAGTCTGCCAAAATAGTATATCTGCCGGTAATAGCCTTGAAAGTATAGCTTCCATCCGCTTCTTTCTGGAACCAGTCGCTGTCATAATACCAGTCATCTGGCAGATTATTGCCGTTGATAGTAAGGTTACAGGTAGCACCTTGCTTGATATCACCCACCCAAGTCTTACCTGCATCAGAATCGGCAAAATCGAGGATAGTAACCGGCAATACATCGGTAGGACCAGCCGTATAGTTCTTGGCATCGAAAGTGACAACTACATCGCTCATATTCTCAGAAGTGAAGTTGAAGTTGCCTGTTTCTCCCAAACTGATATCCTTACCTGTACTGGAACCGAAGACAAACTTTCCATCCTTCGTTGCAAAATATCCCTTGAAGGTCTTCTTACTGCTAGGAAGAACAGCCTGATAAATAAAGTCGCTCTTCTCTGTCATGTCATATTTAACACCATCAGCACTCACAAACTGCAGATTGTTGAAGTGAGGGCGCTTGATGTCAAACGACAAGGTCTCTGTATTCGATTTGGTTGATACATTCTGCAGAGTAAGCTGAATATCCACCTTTCCATCAGGAACGCTCTGTGCATAAGGTACTTTCAGTTTGACAGTATATTCACCAGCCTCCTTGGTACGGATGGTAGTTTCATCTACACTCTGCCCGCTAAACAGAAGATTTGCCTTCAAGGTAGAGAGAGCCACGCCTCCATCATCCTTGCAGTTTACTTTCACCTCCACTTCATCGCCCATCCATACAGCTGTAGCAGGAGCCGTATAGCTCATCACTGGATTACCGGCAGGAGTAGGCGCACTGTAATCATCATCGCCGCAAGATGCCATCAGTGGCAGGGCGAGCAACGCCATGATATAATATCTGATATGTTTCATAATGATCGTATCTTTAATGAATCATTTACTATAGTTTATGGATTACTTATTCCACTTGCAAGAGATGACACCATTTGCAGGAACCTTGCAGGTAAAATTATGAGTTCCATCACTGAGGTTGATTGACTTAGCCTCATCTCCCTCGTTGATGATGACTGCCGCATAACTACCATCAGGATTAACAAACTCAGCATGTGTAATCTTACTGTCATTAACGGTGCGGGATGTATTACCAACACGAACCGCACCAGGAGCAACGACACTAGACATGTGGTTGATGATGTAATAATGAGAATTGTAGCTCAACTGGTTGTAGCCATTCTGATTGATATCAATAGCACCATAGCAGGTCTGACATCCGCCATCCAGGTTAGGTCCCATCTTATTGTCAAGCATCAGATTCCATACAAGCACAGCCTTGCAATTCTGGTTTACCGTAGCGAGCGCCACATTCTTCATATCCGCCATCAGTCGTTTACTCAAGTCACGTCCGTCATTCCAGGTTCCGATACTGGTTTCCGAGAATATCAGTTCCTTGTCTGGACGCTGGTTGTGGATATCAGTCAACTCGCTGTTGTTGCCGCCATAATCATGATAAGCAGCACCTACAACCAACTCTGAGCCCTCAAAGTTATCACCGATAGCATTGTAGAGTTTCACAGGATAATCTTCCTGATCGGCAATATTGTCATAGTTGTAGTTGTGATCGAAGACATAAATCTTGGTCTGCAGATTATTCTTCTTAAACTGTGCTGCCAACTCCTTTACGAAAGGAGCCTCTTCCTGCCAAGGCATATAGAGTGAAGCACAGTTTGCTTTGTTCAATGGCTCATTCTGAGGACTAACAGCATAGATATTGATACCTTTCTCCTTCATCACATTGATAAACTTCACGAAGTACTTGGCATAAGCCTCGCGATAATCCGGATTGAGATGACCATCAGTCCATGAATCCTTAGGATTCTTGGTGTTTATATCTGTCACCTTCATCCATTTCGGACAAGTCCAGGGAGCTGCGATAATCTTCAGATTAGGATTGATGGCAAGAATCTCCTTCAATACCGGAATCACATAATCGTTCTCATCACTATAGAGCGCGAAATTGCTGATAGGGTCAGATTCGCTGCCCTTCTTGTCGCAATAGGTATACTCAGTACTTGAAAAGTCGTTACATCCCAAAGAGATACGGGCATAACTTACGCCATAACCCTCTGTGGTAGAGTAAATGCGCTTCAAGAGAGCCTGACGCGCCTCTGGAGTCATCTGCATCAGATTATAGCAGGATGAATAAGTGATGGCATAACCGAATCCATCAATCGTCTGATACTTCTTGTTTAAATCGAGTTCGATGGTGGTTGGTGCCATAGATACTCCATTATACAACTTTACCTCACCCTGTGCCAATGAATAGACTCCATCGGCTGTGGTAATGAAAGTTTTGGCTGTACCTTGTGCCGGTACCGGATTTGGTGCCTCACTAGGAGTATCAAAGTCTACAGGATCTGAGAATGAGTTACTGCTGCTGCAAGCTGTCACAGAGAAAGCTGTTGCGCAGACCAGCATCATCAGTTTATTGCTATAGTATTTCATATTTGCTTCTTCTTTTATTTGTTAATAACGGTTTGAGTTGAAAGCTATCCAGGTTAGCTTAGTAACCTGGATTCTGCTCTAGATTGGTATTCTGGTCAAGAGCGGTCTGTGGGATTGGCAACAGGTATGAATTGCTGTCAAACTGTTTCACCTGTCTGATGCGTCCGCTGTCACGGTTATCTATTCCGTTGAGATACTTCTCGACCTTGTTGTTGCGGCAGAGGTCGAACCAGCGTTCTCCCTCAAAGGCAAGTTCCAGACGGCGCTCATGGAGAACAGCCTCTATCATAGATTCCTTGCTGCCAGTCTTGTCGGATGTCAGTTCCTTCAGTTTGGCACGCTTGCGAATCTGGTTCACGAGTTTCGCACTCTCGGCAAGATTGCCCTTATAGGCTTCTGCCTCAGCCTTCATCAGGATAATATCAGCTAGACGAACCCAGTAAATATTATTGTATGAAGAGCGTAACTTATACATGAACGGATAGTTGGAAGCTGGATAATAGTTGCTCCAGGTACAGGCATAATATACGATAGCCTGATTCTTACGGACCTCATCACCCTCCTTGTCAAAGGCATTGATGATGTCTCGTGAAGGAGTAATCCACTTTGCCCAGGTAAAGTAGTAGTCCCAGTTGTCTAACTGACGGCCGTACATCCAGGTTTCCCAGTTTCCGCTACCGGTTGTCCAATGCACCTCCAGAATACCTTCTTTGGTATTGCGTTTCATGCAGTCTTTCGCAGCCTCATCATAGCCCCAAAGTGTTTCATAACTGTCTTCCAGCTCTACACCGGTTGTATTCATCACCTTGTCGGCATAAGCGATTACCTTGTCATAATCCTGCACTTCCTTTTCGGCATAAACCTTGGCAAGCATAGCCTGAGCTACGGTCTTGGTCATCTTGGTGCGGTCTGAATTGTCATTATCCGGTGCATACTGCTCAGCATCCGTCAAGTCGGCAATAATCTGCTCATAACATTCCTTCGGCGTCTTGCGAGGAGGATAATAGGTAGGATATACCTCATTGATATTCTCGGATGTGATGGTCTTTGCGATGGTCGTAATGACTGGGAAAGAACCCCACAGACGAGCCATTCGGAACATCATCAGGGCACGGAAGATTTCGCCCTGTGCCTTATAGGAATGATATTCTGCTTCTGATATCTTACCGTTCTCCTTCAATTGCTCAACACCATTGATCAGCACATTTGCCTTGGCGATATCCTCCAGATAGCGGTTCCAGTCACGGCTCAATACCGAGTTGCTGGCATCGATAGAGTTGGTTTCATAAGGTACCACCTCTGCACCGGTAGTTCCGGCATAAGCATTGTCGCTATGTGAATCGCCTATCAGAAGATAGTCGAGATGGGTATGCTCCTGACGGTTGCGGAACAACTCATAGAGCGATTTGAGCTGTGCATCTGCAGCAGCCTTGTCCTTCAATACGGCAGTTGAGGTCTCTGTCTGACCGCCCTGTGTTATTTCTGATGGCTCTGATAATGGCTCGTAGTCGAGAGAGCAACTTGCCAAAGAGAACATTGCGATGCCACCGAGCGCCAATGTCTTGATTGTATGATATGTTTTCATTGTTGTCGATGTTTAGAATTCTACTTTTACACCTAATACTACACTCTTATTGAGTGGATAGGTACCCCAGTCGATGCCCTGCACACTACCACTGTTGCCATACTGGTTAACCTCCGGATCCATACCGGAATAGTCGGTCAGGGTAAGCAGGTTGGTTGCTGATACGTATGGCTGCAGACGGGTCAGGCCGAAACGTGAAATCAGTTTGCGAGGCACATCGTAAGAGAGAGAAATATCCTTTACACGGAGATAACTGCCATCTTCTACGAAGTAGGTTGAGTTGCGGATATCCCACTTAGCCTTTGGCACATCGGTAATCTGACCAGGAACTCTCCAGCGAGCCAGCACCTTGGTGCTTTGGTTCTTGCCATCATACATTCCTTCGGTTTCCATACGTGAAACGTTGTAGATATCGTTGCCATAGCTTCCCTGGATAAGAATACTGAGATTTAAGCCCTTATAAGAGAAGGTATTGGTCAAACCGAATGTAAAGTCTGGATTCGGATCACCGATATAAGTACGGTCACTGGCTGATACCAGCCCATCACCGGTCACGTCCTTATACTTCATATCACCTGTCTCGGGATCCACACCTTCTGCTACATATCCCCAGAAACTGCCTAATGGCATACCTGGCGTATTGCGAACCACCTGTTCGTTGACGAAATCGGTAGTCGTGGCTTCATAATATACCTGAGTCAGAGACAGGCTCTCCAACTTATTCTTGTTGAATGAGATGTTGAAATCTGTATTCCACTTCAAGGCGCCTGTCAGATTCTGTGAAGAGATGGCAAACTCCCAGCCTTTGTTGATCATCGAACCGCCATTATAGGTCAGGTTTCTTGCTGCAGCACTACCTGCCGGCAAGGTGATGTTCATCAACATATCCTTGGTCTTCTTATAATAGTAATCAGCATAGAAGGTGAGGCGGTTGCCCAGTACGGTCAAGTCGAGACCTATATTGGTCTGGGTTGTTGTTTCCCAAGTCAGTTCAGGGTTGCTCAGATTGCCCTGTGAGAAAGTAGGAGTAGAATTGGCATCATTGCCCTCGCCAAACCACTGCACACGATTGATATTGTATCTTGCCAGATAGCTGTAATCGCCCAATCCGCTCTGGTTACCGGTCTGTCCCCAGCCTCCACGAATCTTCAAGTCGTCAATCCACTTGATATCTTTCATGAATTTCTCATTGCTTACGCGCCAGGCACCAGAGAATGATGGGAAGTAGCCCCAACGGTGATGTGGTGCCAACTTGGAAGACCCATCAGCACGCATATTAGCGGTTACCATATAGGTATCATTCCAGTTGTACTGCAAACGGGCGAAAGTAGAGAGAATAGCCCAATCAGAAGCTGATGAACCGGTTCCTGTCCAGGAAATCTTGTTGGCTGCATTCAAGGTTGGGAACAGATCGTTGGCATAGTTGCTACCGTTGATATAGTTCTGGCTCCACTTGCTCTGTGTCCAGGAACTACCAGCCATTGCATCCAGACGGTGCTTTCCGAATGCCTTCTTATAGTTTAATACATTGTCCCATACGATAACGCTGCTGATGTTTCTACCATCATATCCTGTACCGAATTCCTGACGGCCGATGGTGGTAGATATCGGGTCAAGGAAGTTGGTGGTTGTTCCTTGTGTACGGTCGAACGAGAGAGATGTGTTATAAGTCAGTTCTGGCATAAAGGTGACAGTAGCCTTTCCTGTTGCCAACAATCGGTTGTAAGCCGACTTATTATTCTGAGTACGGGCGATATTCTCTGCTGGCGAGGTAATGTTCACGCCATAGAAGTTGTTGTAGAACTGGCTAGGATTCTCCGGATTCCACACCGGTGCATAGGTTGGCGTATTGACGATAGCTGTTACTACGCCACCTCGGTTAGAACCGGCACCCGAAATGATACCTGTACCCTTGTTGGTATAATCAGAATAAGTTACACTGGCATTGAGTCGCAACCACTTACGTATATCGTTCTCTACAGATGCTCGGAAGTTGTAACGCTGATAGCTTGACTTCTTGATAACACCATTTTCGCCTGTATAGCCACCCGAGATAAAGTATCTCTGTTTATCGGTACCATTGGTGATAGAGAGCTGGTAGTCCTGTACATTACCCGTACGGAACACCTCGTCTTTCCAGTCGGTCTGGTCTTTCAAACCTTCTGGCAGTTTCACCAGTCCAATCTCATCCATCAGTTCCTTATACTGAGCCGCATTGAGAGATTCCTGGTTATCGCGTACGGTATTAAATGCATAATGAGCATTCAGAGAAACCTTGGCTACGCCAGCCTTACCCTGCTTTGTACCGATAATGATGACACCATTGGCAGCACGGGATCCATAGATTGCAGCAGAAGAGGCATCCTTCAACACCTGGATATTATCAATATCATCAGCTGCCAGGAAGTCGATATTGGTCATTGGCACACCATCTACTACATAGAGCGGATCATTACTACCATTCAAAGAGGTGGTACCACGCACACGGATGGTTGGTGAAGCACCTGGCTGACCATTGGCTTGCGAAATCTGCAAACCGGCTGCCTTTCCCTGCATACCTGCTGCGGCAGATACGATAGGACGGGTATCAAGGTCTTTGGCTGACACACTGGATACGGCAGTAGTTACATCCTTACGCTTGACAGAGCCATAACCGATAGCCACCACTTCGTTGAGCATATTAGACTCCTCTTCGAGCATAATCTGTACGCCGTTAGAAGCTTTCACTTCCTTATTCTTATAACCTATATAAGAAATTTTGAGTCTGGCACCTGGCTGTACTTCGATGGTGAAGTGACCATCCAGGTCAGTAGCAACACCATTTTTGGTACCATTCTCCAGAACTGAAGCTCCGATAACGGGTTCATTGGTATTGTCGATTACAGTACCCGTAATCTTCACCTTCTGTCCCCAAGCTGTCGCTGAGACCATTAGGACGAGTGCTGAGGCTGCTAGTCCTCGCAACATCGCATTACTTTTTGATTTTCTCATAATTTATATTTTAGTTATTCTCATTTATGTTTAAAATTGTTGTCTGATAGTCGGGAACCCATCCATGATTGGTTTCCGGTTGCAAAAGTATATAAAATGTCTGATATTTGTTGGTTGATTAAATAATTAAGTGGTGAAAATGACCACCTGTTTTTATAACTGCATCTGATTATCAGGACTTTACATTTTTCATAGTTCTAAAAATAAGTGGTAGATTTATAATGGTAAAAGGTACAATTATAGAAGAAAAAACTGTTTTCTGATGATTCAGCCAGAAGATTTATGCAGACAATTCAACAAATGAGTTGTAATATAAGCAATCCCGATTTATCTCTTCACTCTTCACCTTCTCGCCCGTATCCCCTCTGTTTATCGGGGTTTCGGGAGGTGAAGAGTTTTCTTTATCTCTTCACCCACTCTTCACCCCTCTTCACCCATATAGAAATACACTATACGCAATATGGGAAAGAAAAAAAGAGGAAAAAGCCCCCGGTGCCATACGCATCGGGAGCTTTTTTTATGCACCAAGCAGCAAAGGTGCTGCCTGGTGGGGGTACGATAGAGATTCCGTTTGTCTGTATCTCACTTACCGCTTTTATTCGGGCTTTGTATCAAAGAAACCGATAAACTCATCAAAATCTCGAAGGATGTCAGTCAACTTAGGATTACTCTTTTGAACTATAATAGCTATGTAATTGTCAACTTCTTCATCTCTAAGAATAGAAACCTTGACACAAAACCGATCTCGTTTATCGAATTCGTTAAACCATCTGGTAAAAAGACGAGCTCGCATAGCCTGTCTGCTATCACCCGTTTCACATTGATATAAAAGAATGTCCGGATTCGTGAGAAAGAACTCTTCAATAATACTTTGTACAGTCTCTTTTACTTTAGAATCGTTAGGAGAATTCTTCTTGTTTTCATTGAGAATACCAAATTCATACGCTTTTTCATCCTCCCAGATATTATTATTTTCAACAAATTCTATTCGATACTGAACACCATAATCTGTCAAGAACTTATATGAGCCATTATCTATCCAGACCTTATAAGGAGAATGAAAATTGAGGCGCGTTAAGTTAAAGGCCTGCATAGCAGTTTGCAGCCTCCTTACGTGCTTTAGCAAAGTCTATTTGAGCCTTTGCCTCCATTTCTCTTTTACGTTTAACCATGTCTCGTAATACAGCAATTGCTTCTTCACGAGTTTTAATTTTTAAAGCCATATTTATCCATTTAAAAGTTCTACTTCTATTTGTCTGCAAAGATAAGCATTTTATTTTGAAAATGCAAAGAAAACAGGAGAAAAGTTTCGAAAAAATATGGTGGTAGTTCTTGAACCCACCTATCACAGTGACACATAGAAAACGGTAGCGTTATCGACCACGAATATTGCGTGAAGGCTTTCACCAAATTCTATCAGTTGTAAGCAATCCCGATTTATCTCTTCACCCCTCTTCACCCATATAGAAATACACTATACGCAATATGGGAAGAAAAAAAGAGGAAAAAGCCCCCGAAGCGTAATAGCTCCGGGGGCTTTTTGTTCAGCAGCAAACGCCAGCATATAACTTATCTATAGGGAATATCAAATCCCAATTTTTTCCCCAAACGATATTTCCAAACTCTATCTTGAACTTTTTGAATTTGTTTTCATTCAAGTAAGAGTTATATTGCGGATGTGAGTGATTTCTAATAAAAGCCCCAACATCTATCGTCTTAACAGTGTCATCATTAAAGTGTAATTCAACTTTTAATGGTGCCACATATCTTGCAGAAACAATACTTAAGTTCATAATTTCTTCGTTATTTTAGTTGAACGTATTCTTTTCTTATAAATAAAGAAGTTTACCCATTTATCAACTATATTCTTATAGTACTTCTACACAAAGGCCTCTGCTGTAGCAGCATCCTTTTTTAACCTATCTTGATTGCAAAGTTACTACTTTATTTTGAAAGTGCAAAGAAAACAGGAGAAAAGTTTCGGAAAAAATGTTGTGGATGTTCATGAACTTACCTATCAACATGATACCTAGAAAGCGGGAAAAGCCCCCGAAGCGTAATAGTTCCGGGGGCTTTTTATTTTGCCCCCAGGCATCAAATGTGATGCCTGGGGGTACGATAGAGAATCAGGGGCTAGTCTGCCCAAATTCCCTTATTAGTTTCATTATCCCAGAAATCCTTCACTTTTTCGTCGCTGTAATCCGCTTCTGACGCCTTCTGGATAACAGAACCGGCGAGGATGGCTGTGGTTTCCATTTCCATGACGCTAACCACTGGCTTGATATATCTTTTCTTTTTCATATCTATTTTTATTACTATTTTTTATTACTTGATGATAACCTTCATGGTCTTGCCACCACGCTTTACGATGTTCACACCCTTCTGCAAATTCTGTAGACGACGGCCCTGGAGGTCGTAGTATTCAGCCTTGATATCTGCTGTAGTCTCCAACTGCTCGATGGCTGTGGTGCTGCCGCCGACGCTGATGCTGAACATTCTGGCACCAGCTGCAGGAGCAGAAGAGTTATCTGCCATGTAAGCACGGAAAGGCTTGCTGCCCACAGACTTTGTTGATGTACCCAACAGCTTGGCTGGGTTCATCAGCTTGTCGCCCTTCACGATGTAGCAGTTGTTATCAGTATCCTTGCTGAACTCCTTTTTGGTGTAGATGCCCTGGAGCTTGTAGTTGGCGTCAGCAGTTTCAGCAGTCTGAACGTCTTTTGCAATCGTCTTGTCGGCTTCTGTGAAGTTGAGCTCGGTGGCTCCATCCTTCATCTTGATGATAACAGGAGTACCAGCTGCGATGCTTCCCTCAATCTCTTCGAGTTCTACGGTTTCTGTAACATCATCAGCCGAAAGGAGTTTGAAGGCACGGAAGTTCTGACCATCGAGAGATACCTCGAAAGGCAGACAGAGCGTTCCCCAGGTAGTACCAGCATTAATAGTGCGGCTATAAGATGCAGCCTTGGCTGCGAACGGCTCGTAAGCCACGAAGTCCTTGCCATCGTCAAGAACGAGATTATCCGTAGCAAGAGTTTCTCCCGCTGCTCCTATCTTATCATCGCCATTCTTGCCTACCAGCTTGCTGAAATAGCCGGTTTTATAGTTGGCATATTTGGAGTCTCTCTTGCTAAAGCTATAGTCTTTGAGGCTTCTGCATTCATTGAACATATCACCACCATTGACCTGGTCCGTTACAAACTTTTCGCTGGCGTAGATGGTTGTGAGAGTAGAGCAGCCATCGAACATATAAGCCATATTCGTCACATTCGCAGTGTTGAAGCTAGTGAGGTCGAGCGAAGAGAGATTTTGACAGTTAGAGAACATGCCGTACATATTTGTCACATTCCCTGTATTGAAATTAGTGAGGTCGAGCGAAGAGAGATTTTGACAGCGACAGAACATGACACCCATATTCGTCACATTCTCGGTGTTAAGATTCTCGATGCCCTCTATTGTGGCCAGATTAGTGCAATACCAGAACCAGCTACAACAGCTCGTTGGTCTTGCGTTAGCAAACGAAGCATCGAAGACCACTTTCTTGATTTCATCTTTATGCGTAAGCCACCCCGGCTCGGATGCTTCCAGATTAAGCGCATAAGCTCTTTCGGGCTTGGAAAGGCCGCGTCTGAATGTAAGCGTTCCTGTACCTTCGTTAAACTCGGCATACTCAAATACAGGAGTAAAATAACCATTCGTGCCGCAGTTGGCGTAGGTGTGGTCTGTCTTGCTGTTATTATACTCTAATATTGTGCCTTTGAGATTCTTGCAAAATGCGAACATACCTTCACCCGATTGTACCTTGCTCGTAACAAACTTTTCGCTGGCGTAGATGGTTTTAAGAGCTGAGCAGCCAGAGAACATACAGACCATATTCCCCACCTCCTTTGTATAGAAATTAGAGAGGTCGAGCGAAGAGAGAGCTGAGCAGCCATAGAACATGTAACTCATATCTGTCACAATCGCTGTATTGAAATTCGAGAGGTCGAGCGAAGAGAGAGCTGAGCAGCTCTCGAACATGTAACTCATATTTGTCACATTCGCAGTATTGAACTTAGTGACGTCGAGCGAAGAGAGAACTGGGCAGCGACAGAACATGTAACTCATATTTGTCACATTCGCAGTATTGAACTTAGTGACGTCGAGAGAGGTGAGTTTTGAACAGCGATAGAACATGTAGTTCATATTCGTCACCTTCGCTGTATTGAAATGGGTAACATCTAGCGAGGTGAGAGCTGAGCAGTCAGAGAACATGTAACTCATATTTGTCACCTGCTCTGTGTTCAAGTACTTCAAGTCTTTAATTGTTTCCAACTTTGTTAACCCCCTAAAGAAACCATACAATGATGTTGGAGCGTACGTTTTGAAACTCTTATCGAAAACGACACTCTTGATAGCTGTGGAATTTATTCCTAAAAGACGGCACATATCGCCCACCGTCGGTTTATTCACTATAACTGCATGGTTTAAATCAAGGCTTTCTATATTGTTCGAAGTGACTTTCTTGAAAGTCAATGTGTTGTTAGACGATTCATAATCTGCGACATAGTCATCAATTGTGACTGATGTTTTCAGATTGTATAAGAATGCGCGATCAGCGTTTGCATCTGAACGATTACCTTTTTTATAAACTAACCTCAAAGAATGTTCGCCTACAGATAATAAAACTTTGTATTCGGTTTGCTTTTTTCCGCTAATACTCAGTTCTTTATTGTTATCTACATAAAAATCAAATAAAGTTTTGTTTTCTTCTGACGAAACGAGAATCTGAGATGTCAGTAATATAGGTTTAGATACATTGAACCTGATGACTGTCTCAGAAGAACTGCCAGGCTTATGATAATTACTTGACATCAGTACATTGCTACCATTAGGAATAGTGAAGCCAAGATCCTGCATACCTTCGGCTTTCGAGTCCAATATCTGCCAAGGATAACCGCCATTGTCAGTAATGGTAACATCGGTTATACCATCCAAATTATTGAACAAAGCATAGCGATTTGCGCCACAGACAGTACAATTGCCTTCACTGTCTAATGTATGACCATTTGCTGGAATCACGAGGTTGGCAGCATCAGTAATCTCGGTAGTTGCGGCTTTATTGCTGAAGAGTTTGTTGCATACGTTGCATTGCCAGTATTCTTTTAAACCAGTTTCTGTACATGTAGCAGCTTTCAGTGCATGATGAGTGAGAGTGTGTGGCTTAAGAAGATTCAAATATTCCTTCACAATTAAATGACAGAGAGAGCATTCTTTTGTGGTATAGCCAGGCTCTGTGCAAGTAGGTTCTACGGTTTTGATTGCTGCGCCAAGAGCAGACGAGCCATCGGCTTTCAGGTGCGTACAGGTATTGAGTTTGAGTTCAAACTCGCCTACCTGCAATATGCTTCCACTATGAATAGCCGAGATTTCCCATTTAAAATATTTATAAGAGGTAGAACCTTCGCAGGGAAAGTTGTACGAAGTATTGTTCTTATCCTGGAGCACCTTGTCTTTGTTTACCTCATCGATAAGCGTCCAAGCGCCATTTTTGCCTTCGTTGTTGCCATAGAGTTTCCATGAAAACGGATTGCGACCTCCACATCCAAAATTTGCATTGTCATTACCCGTAGTGATGGTGTAGCCCACAGGAATTCCTGCCTTGCTGGCTTCGAAGATGACATAGGCGCTGCCTCTAAACTCGCAGCACCACTTAGAGGAATTGCCGTCTTCCTTTTTGCCATCAAAGAGATTAGCGTAAGTCTCACCCTTGTAGCCCACAGGGGTACCTGCTAACTTTTTAAGCGTTACAGTCGTTACGTAATCTGTCTGCGCCACCATACGTCCAGGCAGAAGCAACAACATGAGCAACATCAATGGGAACAGGGCAAATCTACAGAACTTTGCCCCCCCCATAGTTCATACGGCCGACGTGCGACCCATTGGATTGATTTGAAAAATGTTTCATAATTTAATATTATTTTTGTTATTATTTTTTATCAATAAATTACTGAATACTGATTGCCATCAGACTGACTACCAGACACACGAACGTGATAAACACTACGCCGAGAATGAGGCAGATATAGAAACGCCCTCTCCTGATGAAATCACCCAGACTGAAATGATACATCGGGTAATCATCAAGATAGGTCCTGTATTCCCTCACCATGACATTAATCATGATGCCAACATAAATGAGGAGAAACAAAGCTACTATCAGGATAGCCTGTTCTTCTTTGGCTAATGATTCTATTATACTTTTCATGGTGCAAATATAGTGTTTTTCTTTGAAACAAGGTGTCCAGTTGCCCCTACTAGGTGTCCAGTTGCTACAAAATAGGTGTCCATTTGGTGGGGCAAATGGACACCTAGTATACATTCTTTAACAGTTCTTCTCTCTCCAAGCCGTAGGAGAACAGCCTTCTTTCTCTTTGAACATACGGTAGAGATTGGAGCGGGAAGAGAAGCCGCACTCGGCAGAAATCATATCATTGCTATAGTTGGGCTTTTCCAAAATCATCTTTTTAGCAGCCTCAAAACGTACCTCGGCAAGCCAGAAACGGAAGGTGGTATTGAGCCCCGAGAAGTATTTGGACAGCTCTGCCTTAGGGATATCCAACGAGCGTGACATGGTAACCATATTCAATATGGTATCCCTGTACCCCCCATCGGCACACCATGTTTCCAGTTTCTCGCGGATGATTTCCTGCCGTCTTTCTGAAAGCTGCGATTGTAAAGTTTCTTTCTTATCATCCAGTTCTTCATTCTGCAGTTCTAAACAGGCATTGTCTTTCACGCATTCCATGGCAGCATTCTCTTCTTCCTCCTTATCCAGAAGTTCTTCGGAAGGTACATAATTATAGCCCAAAGCCATAAAACTGAGCGTGAAGAAAAAGACAGCAAGCAGTCCCAGAGGTCCGATAACATATAGAGATTTAGTGGAAAGAACTACAAAAGGCAGGGCTACTGCAGGGAAAAAGAGCATGAATATACTGGCTCGCGCATATCTCACGTAAGGCAGGATATCATAACCAGCCATCACCTCCAGCATCCTTCTGCGCTTTCTGATTTCCACTATTATCATATAGATGCAATAGGCTACGTTGATGGCGAACAGGACTATCATCACATAAATCCAGCTGCCGATATGGAAGTTTCCGCTCTGGATAAAGCCGATGCAGAAGGCAGCCAATATGGCGGCATAAATACTGGCGCAAACGATGTTCATCTTCCGGCGGTTGGCATGTGTTGCCTCGATATTGTAAATGCCAATAGAGATGAGCGAGAAGCAAGGGGGATAGACCAGAATGTTGAAAACGGCTCCCACTGCAGCGTCTTGAGCTCGGAAGCCCAGGAGCATCTGCATGAGAAATTGTATGGCCAATCCTACCATGGCTCCGATAATCAGCCATCGTGAAACTTCATATCGCCGGTTCATCCACTTCATGTGCAATCGGGTAATACCCAGGATGAGGATATTGATAAACATAAATAGAAAACAGGCGAACTGCAATAAATATAATGTATCCATTTCGTTCTTATTTTTGTATTTGGCATCTGCCAAGATTACTGTTTTATCGTCTTAATATGCATGCAAAAGTACAAATTTTATTTTGAAATGAGGGTAGAAATGGGGAAAAAGTGAATAAAAGGACGAAAAAAAATGGTTTTATTTATCGGGAACAGCAAACTGGAGAAACGGAAACAGGGGACGAGTGCAACAAGAACAGCGAACTAGCGAAACTAGAACAGCAGACTAGCGATAGGCAGAACAGTGGGCTGTCTGAGCCAAACAGCGAATGAAAACCAGTTTGCCAGGTTTTTTAATAACCGACAGAACTTTCGCAAGTTTTGCCCCACACGCCCTGAAAGGGCAGAAGCTCCTAGCCCAGGGCATCGCCCTGGGTATAATAGCAATCAGCAATGCGCCCTGTAAGGGCAAAAGCTTTGTTAATTGCCTGGTATTTGAAAGCTTTTGCCCTTACAGGGCGACAGGTTTGCGCCCATAATAACCCAGGGCGATGCCCTGGGCTAGGAGCTTCTGCCCTTTCAGGGCGTATTGGGTAATTTCAACCGTACAGGTCGAATTGATTTTACTCTTCACTCTTCACCCAATCGCTGGGAATGCCTTTATATAAAGGGGATTCGAGAGGTGAAGAGTGGGTGAAGAGAGGTGAAGAGTTACAAAAAACTCTTCACCCTCCGCAACGCCTTTATACAAAGGGGATTCGAGCTATCGGGTGAAGAGTGAAGAGTTTTGGGCTATTCCATTGCCTCATATCCTTTATTCTGAACCAACTTACCATTGAAGGCAAGGCTCCGCTGAGGTATCGGGAAGACGATGGAACAGGACGAGAGAGCGGACTGAACAGAACGGCGAAGATGCAATGACTTGAGGAACTTGCCGAAACGGATAAGGTCCTGACGATGACAGATTTCGCCCGCCAGCACAACCTGACGGTCTTCCAGAATATTGGCAAGCGATGACTTGCGCGCAGGCAAACCGGCATGCGCACGAACCATATTATACTCTGCCCTGCCATCCCCATCGTTGCGCTCCATCGCCTCAGCCTTCATCAGCAACACATCGGTATAGCGGAAACGGAAAAGAGGTTTGGCTGGTCGTGGATGCTGAACAGAATCAGCCTCATTCATCAGCAGCGCATCTTCCGGCATCTGATAACGCGCAGAACTGTTGAAGATTTCATCCTCCTCTAAACTGCAGCCCTCATCAGCCAGTCTGTTGCAATAGAAGATGCAGGTTTCCCAAGCATTCAATATCTTGCTGCGGTTCTCACTCGCCTTGCCACCCGTAATGAGCGAGGCGCCATCGGCAGTACGCACCATAAATTCCAGGTCCCTACCCTTCGGACGTTTCCTGTAACCCTGCGCCCAATCGTTATACATATAGATTTCAGCATTCAGCGCCAGTTTAGCCAGCAGGAAGTTGACCACAGGCTGCGTGATGCGCCCATAATGAGAGCCTTCCTCCAAGCTTGACGTCTGAGGAAGATAAGGCAACACCTGCTGCAATTCGCTGAAGATGAAATGGAAGATTTCGCTCCGTTCGCTCTGAGCCGACAGCTTTTCATCGGTAACCGAAGAGCCCGATGCCGGTTCATAGATGAGTGATTCTGCCGAAGACAGGAGTACCGGAATCCTGCCATACAAATCCATCGCCTCATAATACATCATGGCTCTGATGGCACGCACCTCAGCCTTGAACTGCGCCTTCTGGTTATCGGTAAGCCGTACTGACTGTAAATCAATCATATCCAGCGACTTGTTGCACATACCGATAGCCCGATAAAGATATTGCCAGGAAGAATAAAGCTGTTCATCATCAGGAGAAAGAGAAAGCAGACTGTCCAGACGCTGAATATCGCAGATGCCTTCCCCATCTATCGTTCCACCCATAAAATCATATAAAGGAGCTATGGTTGTATCGAATATTTCAGACGCAGAACCATTGCTGCCACCCCCATCGAGCTGATCCTTAGGATGCTCATTCAAGCACGATGAGAATGCCAACAGGGTCAGGAAAGAGATGACCCACGTGAACAAATGTGAAATATACCGTCTCATAATCCTATCACATGAAGTTTAGGTTTCAAACTGTCAAGACTGCGAATAACCGCAATCCGACTGCAAATATAAGAAAAAAGAATGATAAAAGGACACAAATATAGTAAAAATCTACGCAAATTTTGCGGTTATCAAATTTATTTGTACCTTTGCACCCGGTTAGCAGAGAGCTAACTAAGGGGTGCTACCGCCGGAAAAGAGAAAAAAGCGGATGCTGAGAATATACCCATCGACCTGAACCAGGTAATGCTGGCGTAGGAAAATAAGGCAAATTCCCCCTTATATGATGTTTTTAATTTAAATAGATGAAAAGATTCAACGGGATCGCACTCAGTGTAGCGTTTTGCTCTTTGGCAAGCCAGGCTGCACTGGCACAGACAAAAATCGACACCTTGAAGGTGCAGAATTTAAATGAAGTGATTGTAAAAGGCGTACGTGCCGCAAAGGAAGCTCCATACGCCGTGGCTAACATCAGGAAATCAGAACTCAAACAATTCTCTTGCTCAGGTCAGGAATTGCCATTTCTCCTTTCTCGTACACCGGGCATTCTCGCCTGGAGTGAGAACGGTATCGGCACCGGTACTACCTATATGCGCATTCGTGGCGCTGCCGGAAGCCGCATCAATGTAACACTCGACGGAGTGGCTCTCAACTCACCGGAAGACCAGACCGTTTTCTGGGCTAACATGAACAGTTATTCTTCGCTCCTGGGCAGCATCCAGGTACAGCGCGGCGTAGGCTCTTCTACCAATGGCGACGGTGCCTTCGGTGGAAGCATCTCTATGGCTACAGCTGCTCCTTCGCTCACCCCTACTGCAGAAGTTACCGGTTCTTTCGGTTCTTACAATACCTATCATACAGGCGCCAGCTTCTCTACAGGTCTGCTCGGCAAGCATCTGATTTTTGACGGTGCTTATCACGAGACAGCTACCGACGGTTATGTAGACGGCACAGCAGGCCGCTCAGGTTCTTACTATGGCGGACTGACCTGGCTGGGCGATAACTTCAAGATAAGCTACAAGAACATCGGCAACTTCGAGAAGACCGGTCAGGCTTGGAACGGTGTGCTGGGCGGAGATTACAACTCTAACTTCAGCCTCCTTCAGGATGGCATCCGCACTTATAAAGATATGTATAAGGCAGGTCTGGATAAGTTTAACGTGCTGACAGGCGATATGGTTCGCAACGACAAGGGCGATTATACCATCACTCCTTATACCCTGCGCGACGGAAGCAAATGGGACAAGACTACTGATAACTTCTATCAGAACCACAACATCCTTTCGGCTACCTGGACACCAAGCAGCCACTGGAGCCACAGCCTCTCACTGCATTATACCTATGGCTACGGCTACTACAAGGAGTTTAAGAACAACGCCAAGTTTGCCAAGTTCGGACTCGTTTACTATGATGCAGAAGGTAATTTCATCAAGAAGTCTGACTTCATCCGCAAGAAGGGACTCACCCAGCATACCTACGGCATGGTATACAACACCAACTACAAGGATGAGCACTGGGATGTTATCGGCGGATTGAACCTGCAGCAGTTCCGCGGCAACCACTGGGGATACCTTACTTATATCGCCAACCAGGATGCTGAGAAGAAGTTCTTAGGCAGCAACGGAAAGTATAAGTACTATGACTCTGATGCCCACAAGTATGACTACAGCGCCTTCGTCAAGGCAAGCTATCGCTTTGCAGACTACTGGAATGCCTTCGCTGACCTGCAGTATCGCCGTGTAGAATACAAGACCGATGGTATCAACGATAAATTTATCGCCCTGAAAGATGGCAGCTACAAGAATCAGGAGCTGAACATCAACGAGAAGTACAACTTCTTCAACCCTAAGGCAGGTATCAGCTACAACAAGGATGGCCACAAGGCATACGCATCTGTAGCCTACAGCAACCGCGAGCCAGAGCGCAACAACTTTACCGACAACTTCAACTATCCATTCCCTAAAGAGGAGAAGCTGCTCGATGTAGAATTCGGCTATCAGTATCAGGGCAACAACTGGCATGCAGGCGCCAACTTCTACTATATGGATTATGACAACCAGCTGGCTCAGACCGGACAGTTGAGTGACATCGGCGAGGCGCTGACCACCAACATCAAGGATTCTTACCGTATGGGCGTAGAGCTGACAGCCGGCTGGGCACCATTGTCATGGTTGTCTGTAGAAGGAAATGCCGCTTTGAGCAAGAACAAGATCAAGGACTTTGATGAGTATGTAAGCAACTGGGATGATGAAACGAAGCCAGGCGTAGTACATTACGACAACTCAACCCTGTCTTATTCTCCATCAGTCATTCTGAACGGATTCATCGACATCCACTATGCCGGTTTCTCAGCTACCTGGCACACCAACTTTGTAAGTCGCCAGTATATTACCAACACAGAAGACCGCGACTTCTCGCTGCCATGCTATTCACAGAGCGACCTGAGCCTGAACTATAGCGCTAAGGTAACCAAGGCACTCGGCATCAAGGAGGTAAGCTTCGGTGTGGACATCAACAATATCTTCAACCGCCACTATGCAGCCAGCGCATTCATCTGGAGCAATGCTACCGGTTACGGATATACATTGGACAACCGATTCAAGCAGATAGCCTACATCCCGATGGCAGATACCACCTGGATGACGCATCTTACATTGAAGTTCTAATCAGAAATCATCATGATGGATTATATTGCATCACATGGTTTAGACATCTTTACCACGGTACTCGGACTGGTTTATATCCTGTTGGAGTACCGTGCCAGTATCTGGCTCTGGCTGGTAGGCATCATCATGCCCGCCCTAGACGTATGGCTCTATTGGAGTCATGGTCTTTACGGCGATGCGGGTATGGCGGTCTACTATACGATAGCCGGTATATATGGTTATGCCGTATGGAAATATGGCAAGAAGTACAACCAGAAGGAGAAAGAAGAACTTCCGATTACCTATATGAAAAAGTCGCTCTATCTCCCTACTCTTCTGTTCTTCCTGGCAGCCTGGGGCATCACCTATTATATACTGATAACTTTCACCAACTCTACGGTTCCTCTGCAAGACAGTTTCACCAATGCCCTGAGCTTTGTGGGTCTCTGGGCGCTGGCACGCAAATATATCGAGCAGTGGTTCTTCTGGATTATCGTAGATGCCGTTTGCTTCTATCTCTATATCATCAAAGGCATCCCTTTCAAGGCAGGACTTTACGGTCTCTACGTCATTATCGCCGTAGCCGGATACTTTAAATGGAAGAAGATGATGATGAAAAAGAGTTGACTGTTTATAGTTAACAGTTTATAGACGGAAAAAGGAAGCCAAGGCAAAAACAAACTTGCCAGGCTTCCTTTATTTCATTTATATAAACAAGAACCACTATACCAAGGTTCCGCGCTTAAACTTATCCTATCAGCGAAAAGCACATCCTTTATGCCCTTTTCACCTTTAATCCGTTTTCGATACTAACCAGTTCATCGCTGAATCCAGCATCAATCTTCAGCCTTTCTTCCACTTTTGAACAACTGTGGATAACTGTGCTATGATCACGATTACCAACGAGTTTGCCGATTCTCGAAGCAGGCATTTTGGTATATTTCTGTGCCAGATACATCGTTACCTGTCTTGCCACTACATAATCACGCTTACGGCTCTTGCTGTTCACGGCAGTAACCGTTACATTATAATGATGGCAAACCGTTTCTACGATGTCATCGATGGTGAGCGGCTTATCATCCACCTTCACCGCACGCTTGATGACGCGCTCGGCAAGACGGATATCAATGCTGCTGTTATAAACGATGCTGTAAGCCAGAAGACCATTGATGGCTCCCTGCAAATCGCGCACACTTCCGTTACAGGTCTGGGCGATGAAAGAGATGACATCTACCGGAATCTTCAAACCGTCACGACGGATCTTATTGCTCAGGATATCCACACACAACTGGATATTCGGCTTCTCCAACTCGCAGACCAGACCACAAGAGAAACGGGTGAGCAGACGGTCTGGCATATCCTTCAACTCTACCGGAGGGCGGTCGCACGCCAGGATAATACGCTTTCCGTTGCGGAAAAGGTGGTTGAAGATATGGAAGAAGGTATTCAGCGTCTTCGCCTTACCAGCCCACTCCTGGATATCATCCACTATCAGCATATCGATAGACTGATAGAAGTTGATGAAATCATTGCTCGCATTATGGAGCACGGCATCAGTATACTGGGTCTGGAATAGACGGGCACTCACATAGAGCACACGCTTCTGAGGATACATCTGCTTCGCTTTCAGGCCGATGGCATTCACCAGATGCGTCTTACCGCTACCCGAAGGTCCGTAAATGAACATTGGGTTAAACTGGGTGGTGTTGGGATGCTCGGCAATAGACAATCCTACGGAACGAGGCAGCTTATTGCTGTCACCCTCCATATAATTGTTGAAAGTAAGCTTCGGGTCTAACTGTGTATCAATGTCTTCCTGCTGCTGGGGAGCGGCAGGCTGGGCAGCCGTCTGCTGGGCACGCTCACGAGTTTGCTTTGCCATATCAGCATCGTCTGGATCTGCCTCTATATCTTGAGAAAGCTTATGCTCCTTATCGGTTACAACACGATAAGTGAGACGGATTCCTTCCCCAAAATTACGATGCAGCACCTTACTTAACAAGTCAACGAAGTTCTGTTCCAAGTACTCGTATACGAACGGACTCGGAACCTGCACCAACAAAGTCTTTGTCGACGGCTTGTACGATTCAAAGACGATTGGCTTGAACCATGTGTTATATTGCTGCTCTGTTACACTGTCCTTTATGAGCAAAAGACTGTTGTCCCAGAGGGCTTTTGGACTTGCTAACATTGATTACTTATATTATTAATACTTTAATTCACAAATGACGGGACGCACCGAAAGATGCGAAATCACGTGCAAAGTTACAAAAAAAATAGGAGAAATGCAAATCCCCTTATTTAAAACATTTTAATAGATAGTCTTTAAATTACTGAATACCAAACACTTGCCTAAAATACAAATATAGCAGACTGAAATTCAGTGAAACAATAATGTAACGTCCCCGAAACGGCTAACAAACAAACAGTTTGCAAGTCATTTCGGGGCGTGAAACATACCGAATCTTATTTAGACTAAATTTATTTAGCTCGGACTCTTTTTACTTGTCTTTTCTGCCGAAAACAGAGAAATGGACATAGCGTTTCGGATGTGCCTTCAAGTCGATAACCAGAGAGTCGGCATGACTCATGGTTGACGTCAGATTGTCGTACAGCTTGGTATCGTTCATCAGCAATCCGAGGCTTCCCTGGTTGCTGTTCAGCTTCTCAGTAAACTGATGAGCACTCTCCAAAGTCTGGTTCACCTTGTTCAAAGTGCCCTGCACATCAAGACTGGCCAGATTAGCTGTGAGGCGGTTGGTATTATCCAGCACGCCATTCGCCTTTCTTACCATACCCGGAACCTGCTTGTTGAGACCCGCCATCAGCGTATTCAGTTCACGTGTAGAAACGGTGAGGTTGCTTGTGATGGTTTCCACATTATGCAGCGAAGCAGCCAGAGCCGGGTCAGCCAGCAGCGCATTCACGCTGGTAAGGATAGAATCCAGTTTAGGCAACATCTTTTCCACTACCGGAATCAGGTTGGCAGCCTTATCCATCATGCCTCCGTTTACAGCACCCGGAATGATACCACCCGGTTCTACTCTTTCGCGCGGATTGTTTGCCAGAAGCAGATTCACCTGCAGGTTACCCATCAGGTCTTTTACTATTTCGGCTTTACTTCCCTGCGGGATTCTCAAATCCTTGTTAATATCCACCTTTACTTTGATAGGACCATTCTCCTTGTAATCATATTCCAAACCATCCACGGTACCTACCTTATAACCATCCGCATAAATAGGCGTAGAGGCACCCAGTCCCTGGATGTCATCAAACGTCATATAATAGGCGTTGTTGGTAGAGAACAGATTCATGCCTTTCAGAAAATTGATTCCGAAATACATAACCAAAATACCGACAATAGCTACAAGAGCTATCTTGATTTCTTTTGTTAGCTTCATATTTATCTCTTTATATATTCGTGCTTATATCTTATCCTTACTCAGGTCAATCAGCGGTTTCTGTTCTGTTTGAACTCACGTATAGCCTGATTCACATCATATTTCTTTCCATTCTTGAAAGCTATGATGAAAGCTTCCGGGAACTTCTCGGCAAGCGTCTTGCGCAAGCGGAAAATCTCATTATAGTTGGTAGAGGCTCCCATCGTATATTTCACCATATTGCCTTCCTGATAACTGTCATAACCGGTTTCGCCCTTGAAATGGGCATCGCCCTTGCGGAGCGTGCGGTTGCTGACAAATATCTGAAGCTTGAAGACAGGCGCATCGGCTACATTGGCTTTCTGCTGTGCCGGCTTGTTCTGAGCTACAGTTCTGTTCTGCTGGTTCTGTCTGTTCTGCTGCGTCTGTCTGCTCTGCTGAGCCGGTTTATCCTGCTGGTTCTGTCTTCTGTTCTGCTGAACCGTTTTAGCCTTTGTTGCTCTGGTTTCCACCTGCTTCACCGTTCTTCCCGGAGCAGTATCCGCCTTCTCTGCACGGCGTTCGTCCTTCTCCTGCTTCGTATCAGAAACGATCTTGGCAACCGGCACCGATTCTGTATCCGCAGCTCGATAAGGAACCGAGATGGATTTATCGTATTTATTGCGATATTGCGCAAAACCTTCGTAGATACCTCGGGCGATATCATCCACCCTGCTGGCATCGTTGAGCAGTCTTTCTTCGTCAGCAGTGGTGATGAAACCGAGCTCTATCAGACAGCTTGGCATCGAAGTTTCTCTGAGAACCAGAAACCCAGCCTGATGCACACCCTTATCCGGACGGTTGGCACCGTTGCATACCTTTCGCTGGATATTGCGCGCCAGTTCTACGCTTCTTTCCATATTCTTACCCTGTATAAACTCGAAGATGATGTAGCTTTCAGAAGATCTTGGGTTGAAACCCTGATAGGTCTGCTGATAGCCCTTCTCCATCGAGATAACAGAGTTCTCTCGCATAGCCACATCGAGATTATCCTTGGCACGGTGCATACCGAGCGTATAGGTTTCAAAACCGCGGGCTATCTTACCGGCTGGCAGCGCATTGGTATGTACCGAGATAAACAGGTCGGCATTGGCGCGGTTAGCAATGTTGGCACGTTCCTTCAGAGGAATAAAGACATCCGTCTTGCGGGTATAGAAGACTCTCACGTCCGGCATATTGCGCTCAACATATTTGCCAAACTGCAATGCCACAGAGAGATTGATATTCTTTTCTTTGGAAATAGCACCAAGTGCACCCGCATCATGACCGCCATGACCTGGGTCGATAACGAGCGTGAAACGGCGGTTGGCGCCTGTCGCTGTCAGCACCAACATACACAATAGGGTCAATATGAGTGTTATTTTCTTCAACATATCTTTCTGATGATTTTGCAAAATTACTACTTTTGTATCAGAAAACCTAAATCTACTATAAAGTTTTATCATTTGTTAATACAACTTCTACCCCTGCGCCGTCACAATCTGCTCCAAAAGGAGGATTAACTTTGGTAATGGCGAGTTGTATTTTCTGAATAGTCGGATATTCTGCAAAGAGTCGCTTTCCTATCCTTCCGGCTACATGTTCCAGCAGTTTGCCAGGTATCTCCATCTCCTGTTTCACGAGTTCATAGAGTTCTGCATAGTTGAGGGTTCCTGCCAGTTCATCGGTTTCCATGGCTCTGGAGAAATCATAGCTCACATCCAGATTCACCACATAATCGTTGCCCACCTGGGTTTCCTGTGGCAAAACGCCGTGATATGCATGGAAACGGACATTCTTCAAGTATATCTTACTACGGAAAAGCATAGTTTATATCAGTTTCTATCTTGGGGATTAGGATTCGGAATCGCTATCATCGTAAAGTTTCATCAGGCTACCATCCTTCAGATATCTCTTCAGGGCTGTCACAACGCCTTTCTTCCAGGTATTGATGTTATCTGAAGTAAGCTGGAGCTGATAAACGAGTTTGATGACATGTTCGATAGGCATACGGTAGCGCAGCACACCGGAAATCAGCTTGGCATAGTTCCAGTATTCAGGATTAAACTTCTCGCTCAATCCCTCAACGGTAATCTTATAGCCTCGCTTGTTCACAAACTGGAAGTCGTATCGCTTCAATCCTCCATCAAGAATGGTCTTCACGATCTTGCCTTTGCTTACAGATTTAGGCAGCATGATACCCTCATCCTCATCCTGCAAACCCGTGAAGATTTCGTATGGATGACCATCGAGCAGTCCTACCAGAGCCACCCATTTCTCCTTATTATTCTGGAATCGCACCACATCGCATTCCAGTTCTCTAGGTCGCACCTCCATTACTTCAGGAGAGAAAACAGGAAGATGAGTTTCCTCAGAAACAACATTGGCTATCTGATCATAGAGTTTATTCCAATCAGACTGTTCTACATGATAATTCTGATGAAGTGTTGCCAGATTAGCATTCAATTCATCTATAAGAGCCTTGGAAGCCTCTTCAAAAGTCATATTTTCAGTATATTTCATATCAAACGTTTCATATTTAGGTGCAAAATTAAACTTTTATTTCTAAAATCTGAAACGTTTTGGCATATATTTCACTAAAAAAGCGAAAGAAAGACAACTTTTTGGGAAACTTTCACTAACTTTGCAGCAAAATAGGGTTCTGAAATGGAAGAGAACTCCTATATATATAATAAGGTATAATGATAAAATAAAAAAGATATGGAATCGATTAAGAACAGAACAAGCATCAGAAAATATGCAGAGAAGGAAGTATCTGAAGAACTCCTGAACCGCCTTTTGGAAGAGGCAGAGCGCACCCCGACAATGGGAAACCTGCAGCTTTACAGCGTTGTGGTAACAAGAAGTGAAGAAGGAAAGAAGGCACTGGCACCAGCCCACTTCAACCAGCCGATGGTAACAGAAGCCCCTGTCGTCCTCACCATCTGTGCCGATTATCGCCGCACAACCCTCTGGGCAGAGAACCGCAAGGGAACCCCGGGTTATGACAACATTCTCTCTTTTATGAATGCAGCTACCGATGCCCTTCTTTTCACCCAGACCTTCACCAATTTGGCAGAAGAGGCTGGCTTGGGTACTTGCTTCCTCGGAACCACAGTTTATATGCCAAAGATGATCATCGACACCCTGAAGCTCCCTAAGCTTGTAATGCCAGTAGCCACATTGACCATCGGATGGCCGGCAGAACATCCAGCCCAGAGCGACCGTCTCCCTCTGCGCAGCATCATCCACCACGAGCATTTCGAGGATTATACACCAGAAAAGATAGATGACTTCTATGCAGAGAAGGAAGCTCTTGAAGAAAACAAGGAGTTCGTTCGCATCAACAACGTAGAGACCCTAGCCCAGGTTTTTACCGACATCCGATACACAAAGAAGGATTGCGAGGCGATGAGCGTTGGGTTTATCGAAGCACTCAAGCAGCAAGGATTTATTTAAAGGTAAAAAAGTAAAAAGGTAAAAAGGTAAAAAGCCCCCTCTCCCTCTTTGCGCCCCCGTTCCCTGCGATTCCATCGCAGGTCCCAATCCTTAATCATAAAGCCCCAAAAGCGCATCAGCAAACAAATGCCGATGCGCTTTTTTGTAAATTTACGTATGTTTTATTCCAAGCAACGCAATGTCAAATATCATTGTACTGTACGCAGGAACAAAAGGACTAACAGAACTTTGATTCTTCAAAGCAAGATTATATGGTACGTATACCATCCAGCGCTCACCGATATGTATTTTCTGCAAAGCAGTAGACAAGCCATCAATTTCTTGTTTTTGCAATGTTCCTTTTGCAGAAATGGTTAATCGCAAATCTGAGGAGACATTCCTATCCTTCCCTGAAAACGTAGTATAAAATACAGTTCCCCTTTCTTCATTGTCAATTGGCATTAACATACCTTGAATATCTACCACAACCGAATCGGTATAGATCGGAACAGAAGTATTTGTACTATTTTCTAGAACATGCACTACGATATTATTTTCTTTCTGTACTCCAAACTGCTCTTGCAGAGACCAATTACGTATAATTTTCCAATTATTACTTCCAGCATTAATTGCTGAATCAGCCTTGAAAAATATACCTTGGAAAAACGCATCATTCCTCTCTTTCCAATTAGCATATTCATCTTCCTGTTCAGATGATTCGCTACAAGATGCTATTGTCAAGAGTAGCAATACTCCATAAATCAGTTTCTTATACATTTTCATTCATTCCATTCATTTTTTATCTTTTACCTACCAAAGATATTTTACAAGGAAAAGATTTTTCTTTTTTGAACAAAGGGAAGTTTTCACGAGGAGCGTGTTGTGTAGGATATATAGAACTTCCGGTACTCTGATATATTACATTTCCATTAGCATCTTTCTCAGACATTCTATCTGTCCATACAAAAACTTTACCTGTAACTTCATATTTATTTGTCATAACAATAGGATTTTGGGTAACTTCAGCTACATGAAAATTAATTTTTGTATATGAATAGAATTCTTTGGATGTGCCAAAATAATATGTATTCGGACTTAAATTTGAAGAAAGTGCATCTGGATTTAACTTATCTAATCCTTTCATGTTTTCCAATCTAAAAAAGAACTGTCGATTAGCCCTTTTCCATCCATACCACATTTTGTATTGCGCACCAAAATGTATAAACAACTTGAAATCATCAGTAACGTAAACAGAACAAATTGTTTTATGATTACCATCTTTTTCAATAAAACCATTTACTGGCCAAGAATCTTCACTCGTGTAGTCTTTCTCAACACTTCTTGTCGAATTTGGCGAATATTCTGTATAACTTGTTGCAAAGATTTTCTTATCATCATCATTCATTTCATCAGAAAAAGGGATATCTCGAAGAACACCATCAACTAGAACTTTATTACATTCACCGACTAAGTACGGAGCAACAGCAGTATCTTTTGAAGCAGGTTTATAAAGAGACAAGTCTGTAGAATCAGCAGCATTAGCTACTAATATGCCTGCATACTTTGTCTTATAATCCAAATATTTTGCTCTGAAATCATCCACAGATGAAGCTGTTGCACCTATTTTATCAAGTTCCTTATCTGCTTTATCATTAATCATAGCCAAGCTTTCAAAGCCCAAACTTTTAACCAATTGAGCTCATTGTTGTGATGTCTTTGTCCTAAGAATACCAACAAAGTGATTAAAGCCTTCCTCATTATCAAAAGCCAAGACTTTCACTTGAGATTTAGTATTCGAGCTACAAGTTACCTTGTCACCACTATTAATTGTAACGACATGTGGCAATTTCACGTTTGAAGTTGTTACATTAGCTCCATCTTCATCAGAACATGATGAAAAGAATGCGCATAGAAGCGCAAATAAAAAAAATACATTTTTCATTTTTAAAACCTTAAAATTAAACTATTATTTAATAAAACCTATAAATTCACAATCATTAAGAACTATAGTAATTCTAGACACTTTGTTAATTATATCGGGTGCCATTGAAATAACGACACCATTTTCAAGAATACACTGTTTTCTATAAAGAAGGGTTCCGTCACCAGAATAAAAAGACAACACTGAGGGTTGTGGACTATCAGCACCATCAACAACAGAGACCATCAATTCTGTTACTTGCAACAATATTCTATTGTAACGAAGGGGAGCCTTATTAGAATTATGTCTACCACCATTATAGATAGAGCAAACTACATCATACTCCTTTTCGATACTCATATTCTCCTCTGCAGAAACAGCTAGAAAAGAAAACACAATAAATATAAAAACTAAAACTTTCATTACTCTAATAATTAAAATTCGGATGCAAAAGTATTGAAAAAACGCATCATTAAACAATATAAACATTGACAACCATTTGACAAATGGGAAAATTAAGGAAAATAAGCATTTATCGCATAGATATTACAAATAAATGTATTAACTTTGCATTATGAAAAAGTTTATTTACATATTTATCGTTATGTGCGTTATGTTCTGCTCTAAAAGAACAGATAATCGCAGTCTTTTTTATGCTATGGCTAAAGATTTACACAAAGACCAAAACATAGCATCAAATTTCCTCGATACCATAAATGTCTCTTCATTCAACAAAGAAGAACAAATGTATGGTGAACTTTTAAAGATTCAAGCAACAGATCTAACAGATCATGATATCAAACCATACGAGAAAAATATCAGCAGAATAATCAATTATATGCAAAACAAAAAGGATTATACTTTTCTAAAATTAGCCTTATACTATGCAGGCAGAATAAAAAGTGAAAAAGACGAAGCTATGAAAGCTGTCAATTTCTACACAAAAGCAGCGAGTATCAAAGACACCATTTTAAACATAAACAACAAATGTTATTCCCAACTTGGAAATATTTACTACGACCAATACTTATACGACTACGCTATCGATATGTACACAAAGGCATATAACGAAGCATTCATCGCAAAAGACGATATTGCTATGGTCAAAATATTGAAAGACAAAGCCCTTGTTCATTTAGATAAGGGAGAAACTACACTTGCGCTCAAACTTTTAAAAAAAGCTTTGAAAATGGCTGAACACACTAAAGATATCAGGTGTATCAATAGTGTAAAAAGCTATTGTGTTATTGCATATACGGATAAAAGAGATTGGGGAAATGCCCAAAAGTTGCTTCCAGACATACTACACAATATCAATAAAGCAGACTCTAGTGCAGTTTATTTTATTGCAGCTAATCTATATAAGCAAACAGATATATCCAAAGCCAACATGCTATATTCCTTTCTGAAGAATAAAGGAAACATATATGCAAAAGAAGAAGCATATAAGTTTCTTACAAAAGAATCACTAGGAAAAGAGAAGAACTTTGAAAGTATAAAATTTTTCGAACGGTACACACATATTGTAGACAGCATTCGGAGAAATACGAACTCAGAAATGATGGCAAAAATCAAAGGACTGTATGATTATCAAAAGCAGAAAGAAAGAATCACCAGAATATCAAAAGAGAAAAATGAATTCAAACTTTTGTTTGCTTCTACAACTGTTTTTTTACTCTTAGTTACAACTTTTGCCTTTTTATTAATCAGTAGATTGAGACGAAGAGCTCAGGAAGAAAAAAGGCAAGTATTCATGCTGAAGAAATTGCAAGACGAGATGCGCCAAAACAGTCTGGAGAAAATAAAAGAAAACAACAAACGCATAGATGAATTAGAATTACAACTCATAAATGCTACAAATGAAAAAGATGAATTGAAGAAAAGATTAGCTGATGAGAAAGAAAAACTGTTAGCGCAGAATGCCATAAACAAACTGAAGATTGAAGAAGAAAATCTAGCTTTAGGCAGCATCAAGAACACAGATATAGGGATCATGATACAAAAGAAGAAAAGAAGTGAAACCAAAGAGTATCTGACAAAAGAAGAGAGAAAACAAATGGAAGATACCTTTGATCAGTTCATGCCAAGTTTTAAAGAAAAACTTTGGTCGGTATATGATATCACCAATCGAGAGTTAAATGTTTGCATGCTCATCAAATTAGGATGCAAGCCTGCAGATATGGCATGTCTGTTAGGATGCACACCATCAGCCATCTCGAAAATAAGAATCAGATTATACAAAAAGTTCTTTAATAAGCCGGGGAGTGCAGAAGATTGGGACAGGTTTATTCTTTCTCTATAAGTATAAAATCGGATTTATGACACATTCTCTTGTGGACCTTCAGCCCGTTCTTAAACCACTTGCGAAAGTTCAGTCTAGAATTAAAGAACGTATATAATAAGGTATAAGGATGTACTTCTATACGATTGCTGGCAGCTGTCAGCAACATTGTCGGCAGCTGCCAGCATACGTATAAACCTACATACTAAGACGAAAGAAAGCTCATCTGTCAATTGACAAATGAGCTTTCTTCTATATATAACATTAAGTATTATTCTACAACGATTGGCTTGTACTTAGGAACCAATGCCTTCATGATGCACCAGCCTACGAGGTAAGCTACACTACAGATGCAGAATACAATCATGTAGGCACCTGGCTTGCCATCAAAGCCCATGAAGCTGAAGGCGGAACCCTGACCATCTGCATAGGTGAAGAGCATACCGGAGCCCTTGTTAATCAGGAAGGAACCGATACCACCTGCCATCGCACCAATACCGGTGATGGTAGCTACAGTTGACTTAGGGAACATATCACCGATAGTAGAATAAAGGTTGGCAGACCAAGCCTGATGGCCTGCACCGAGCAAACCGATGATGATAGCTGGCCACCATGCACTGTACGCACCCATAGGCTGGGCAATCAGACCGAGCAATGGGAAGCAAGCGAAAATCAACATCGCACGCATTCTACCGATATATGGATTCATACCCTTCTTGTCAACAAAGTAAGTTGGCAAGTAACCACCACCAATACTCAATACGGTTACAATAGCATAGAGAGTGAAGATGAGGGCGATACCCATACCTGAATCTGAAGAGTAACCATACTGATCAGAGAAGTAAGCTGGAGCCCAGAAAAGGAAGAACCACCAAACACCATCAGTCATCAACTTACCAACGATGAATGACCAGGTCTGACGGTAGCTGAAGCACTTCAGGAAGCCGATAGTTTTCTCCTCACCGGCAGTCTCAGTCTCTTTCTCAGCCTCAACCTTATCCAGATCTTCATCCTGCTCAATATAAGTAAGCTCAGCCTTGTTTACATGCTTGCTCTTAGATGGTTTGTCATAGAGCCATACCCAGAGGCCCATCCATATATAACCGAGCACACCGATGATGATGAAAGCCCACTCCCAGCCCATGCTGCGAGCCAACAATGGAATGGTAGCTGGAGCTGCCAAAGCACCTACAGAAGCACCACTGTTGAAGATCGCGGTAGAGAAAGCACGGTCTTTCTTAGGGAAATACTCTGCTGTTACCTTGATGGCTGCAGGGAAGTTACCTGCCTCACCCACAGCAAGAATCAAACGGCAAGAGAGGAACAGCCATACACTGATTGTAGCAATCGCTACGGCTGCATCACTACCAGCCTGTACCATACGGAGCGCCTCAATAGAATCATATCCTTCCATCTGCATAGCTACCCAACCGCAACCGGCGTGCATCACAGCACCTGTTGACCATACGAAGATAGCGATGAGATAACCTTTCTTGGTGCCCATCCAATCCACAAACTTACCTGCAAAGAGGTTGGCGATGGCATAGAAGATAGAGAAAAGACCAGTGATGGTACCATAGTGATCATCTGTCCAGTGGAATTCTGGAGCAATGAAGTCTTTCCATGTTAATGACAGAACCTGACGGTCCATGTAATTGACTGTGGTTGCGATGAAGAGCAGTGCACAGATTACCCAACGGAAGTTGGACATTTTACTTGTTGTAATAGGACTCATTTTGCAAAAAGCTTTTAAGCGTTATACTTATTTTTATTTTTAGATTATTATTTAGACGGCAAAGCCTGGCTCATGTCATCATAAGCCAGGTTGCCTTTTATCTTTTTTCTTTATTCCAATGTAGGAATCTTCACTACCTGCATATCGTTGTAGATCAGGTTTTCGCCTGCCATACCCCAGATAAAGGTATAGTTGCTGGTACCTGCTGCACAGTGGATAGACCACTCTGGAGCAATCACAGCCTGCTCGTTGTTCAACCAGATAGGACGTGTCTCCTGTGGCTCACCCATTACGTGGAGAATCTTCTGACCCTCTGGTACATTATAATAGAGGTAAGTCTCCATACGGCGGAGGTGAGTATGAGCTGGCATGGTGTTCCATACAGAACCCTCCTTCAACTCAGTAACACCCATCTGCAACTGGCAGGTACGAACACCGGCTACACCGTCGATAATCAACTGGTGGATTACGCGGTCGTTGCTCTCCTTCAGGCTACCAGCCTTGATGTTGTTGGCATCTTTCAGGGTAACCTTCTTGGTAGGATATGTCTGATGAGCACAAGCGCTGTTCATATAGAACTTAGCTGGCTTAGCTGCATCCTTGCTGCTTACCTCGATGTTCTTGGCACCACGACCTACGTAGAGAGCCTCCTGGAAACCGAGTGTATACTTCTTGCCGTCAACGGTAACAGTACCCTCGCCACCGATGTTGATGATACCCAACTCGCGGTTGTCGAGCAGATTTTTCTGATCGTTTGGCTTGTCTGTATAGAGAGGAGCGATAGAAGTCAGCTTCAGTGGAGCAGTTGTTGGCTCAGCACCACCGATGAGGAAGCGGTCGAACATGGTGTATGTCCAGTTTACCTCGCCTGGAGCGAACACCTTCTCGATAGCGAATTCACCGCGAAGACGGTCTGTTGTATAGTGCTTTGCATCCATCGGATTGCTTGCATAACGAACGTTGTAGTTAGTATAGGCATTTTCTGCCTTCACTTCATAACCACATTTTCCACACTGGCCAAAAGCCTGACTTGCTGTTAATACCATTGCTGCTAATATTAATGTTAATTTCTTCATATATCTTGTTTTATTTTTTACCTTTTTACTTTTTTTCCTCCTTCACGATGCGCTGACGGTTGATAACCATCATGGCTACTGTGATGACTGCGAGAACACCCATACCTACGTATGAAAGCTTCACACCGCGATAGATAACCCATCCGAAGAGAGAGGATGCGAAATCGAGTGCACCGCCTGAGAATCCGTCAGGGATATGAGCGGCATTATCGCCTGTAGCTGCATAAACCTGGTTGGCTGCCAGCGTAAAATCTGGTGCCATATCGGTAACGAAGTAGAGACCGATGACGAGGGTTACCAGACCGATGATAAGCGTCTTCACCACATTACCTCTTGTAAACGGCAGAATCATTGGGAAGAGGTAGAACATACCTGCCAACGAAGCCAAAGGCAAGAACTGGTTACCTGGCAGGAAGACTGCGATAGCCAGGATAACCGGAATCAGAATCACAGATGCTACCAAGGTAGTAGGATGACCGATAACCAGGGCAGGACTCATACCGATATGAACCTTCTTGCCGTTAAACTTGGTCTTCACCAACTCCTGTGTCTTCTCTGAGATAGGCTTCAAACCGTCGATAAACAGGGCTGTAATACGAGGAATCAGCTCCATCACGGCTCCCATCGTTACACCCAGGAAGAGAATCTTCTTGATATCGAGCTGGGCTGCCCAACCTATCAGGGCACCTACGATAACACCGAGTACCAGTGGCTCACCGAGCACACCAAACTTCTTCTTCAGTCCCTCTGCATCGATATCGAGCTTAGAGAAGCCCGGAATCATATCGAAGAGTTTATTGAAAACGATTGCGAATGGCATAAAACTCTGGCAGAATGGCTGCGGAATTGAGATACCATCCAAATCATAATATTTCTGGAATCTGTCGGCTGTCAGGTCTGCACAGACCAAGGTATTGATGTAGCAGACGATAGCTGCGAAATAGCCCCAGAGCAAACTCTGACCCATCACGAAGTAAGCCACCGCACCGATAAAGGCGAAGTGCCAGTAGTTCCAGAGGTCGATATTCACTGTACGTGTTGTCTTGGTAATCAACATCAGGAAGTTGACACCCAGACAGATTGGGATAATCAATGCTCCCACTGCCGTATTGTAAGCTACAGCTGCAGCTGCAGGCCATCCCATGTCAAAAACGTTTAACTGTAGGTGGTAGATGTCTGAAATAGCCTTCAATGGGTCGTTGAAGTTGGTAGTCAGCAATGCTGTTACCACGCCCAAGCCTACGAAACCCACGCCTACGAAGAGTCCCGATTTCAGAGCCTTTCCGAATTTCATGCCAATACACAGACCGATGACCGTGAAGATGATAGGCATCATCACGCTCGCACCGAGACTGATAATATAGCTAAATACTTGTTCCATTTTAATTTTTTGAATTGTTTAATTGTTAGAAAATACTCGACAAGGAGCACCCTCTTTTGTCTTTAGATGATTTGTTGTGTGCAAAGATACACTTTTTTCTTCAATTACAATACGTTTTAAAGGAAAAAATTACGCAAAAAAAATCCTATCAGAACATTTCTGATAGGATTTCTCTATTTTTATACGTTTTTAAATGATTTTTTACCGAATCGGTCTTCATTCTTCCCTCTTCACTTCCTAGTCCTGGAAGTAAACTCTCTTCACACGGTTGCTGATGGTGGTCAGCACCTCGTAAGGAATCGTCTCGAGGATGTCGCTCAGTGTCTGGACAGGCAGATGCTCGCCGAAGATTTCTACCGAATCTCCTTCCTTGCAAGGGATGTCGGTCACGTCTATCATAGCCACATCCATACAGATGTTGCCCACATATTCTGCCTTCTGGCCGTTCACCAGACAGTAGGCATGACGGTTGCCCAGACGGCGGTTCAGTCCGTCAGCATATCCGATAGGGATGGCTGCGATGACGCTGTCTCTATCGAGGATGGTCTTGCGGCTGTAGCCCACACTGTCACCTGCCTTCACGTTGTGCATCTGCAGAATGGTTGTCTTCAGGGTGCTCACGCAGTTGATGGTCTTGTTGTTGCGCGAATTGATGCCATAGAGTCCGAGTCCCAGACGACACATATCCAGTTGGCGCTCCGGGAAGTGCTCGATACCTGCCGAATTGCAGATATGGCGCAAAATCTTATGGTCGAAGGCTGCCTGCAACTGCTTGCTGCCCTTATCGAAGAGTTCAAACTGATGAGCTGAGAAATCATCGAAGCTGTCGTCATCGCTGCCCACGAAGTGAGAGAACACAGAACGTGGGATGATGGCATTCTGGTGCTTCAGCTTGCCGATGAGTTCCTCCATATCGTTCTCCGGGTCGAAGCCCATGCGGTGCATGCCGGTATCCAGCTTGATATGGACAGGGAAACCGGTTATGCCCTCTTTCTCGGCTGCCTTGATGAGCGCATCAAGCAGACGGAAAGAGTAAACCTCCGGCTCCAGGTCGTAATCGAACATGGTCTTGAAGGCAGTCATCTCCGGATTCATGATCATGATGTTGCTGGTGATGCCGTTCTTGCGCAGCGTAACACCCTCATCGGCTACAGCCACAGCCAGATAGTCTACACGATGATCCTGCAGGGTCTTGGCTATCTCCACGGCACCTGCACCGTAGCCGTCTGCCTTGATCATGCATACCAGCTTGGTTTCCGGCTTCATAAACGCACGGTAGTAGTTCAGATTGGCTACCACGGCATTCAGGTTCACCTCCAGCGTAGTCTCGTGTACCTTCTGTACCAGCAGTTCGGTGAGCTGGTCAAAGCCAAACTGGCGGGCGCCCTTCAGCAGAATCACCTCATCGCGCAGGGAAGCAAACACCTCGCTGGCGATGAATTCCTCTACATTCGGGAAGAAGAACTTCTCTGAAATCTGAATCACATCGTGCTGCTTGCAGAGCTCAGGACCGATACCGATGAACTTTACTACGCCACGCTTGCGGGCTAAATCGCTCACCTCTTTATATAAAGCCTCCGGTTCCTGACCGCTCTGGTAGATGTCGCTCAATATCAGCGTATGGCGACGACCGCGATGGTCTGGACGGCGGTTCATGAAGTCGAGGGCGATATCAAGCGAATTGATATCACTGTTGTAGCTGTCGTTGATCAGCGTACATCCGTGCTGTCCAACCTTCACCTCCAGCCTCATTGCCACAGGTTCGAGCTGTGTCATGCGCTTGTCGATATCTTCAGCCGAAAGACCGAGTTTCGATGCCACGACGGCAGAGATGATGGCATTCTGTACAGACGCATCGTCGATGAACGGGATAGAGAAGCTGTCTTCCTCACCTTTATATATATAGGTAATCACGCTCACGCTCTGCTGCTTCTCGATGTTCTTCACATAGAAAGGAGCCTCCGCATTCTTGAGCGACCAGAAGAGTTTCTCGCCTTTATAGTCGGGATATTCGGCTATCACCTTGTTGATAACCTCGTCATCGCCATCATAGATTACGGTCTCTGCGTCATGGAAGAGGATGAGTTTCTCCCGGCATTTCTCCTCCAAGGAAGAGAAGTTCTCCTGATGCGCAGCACCCAGATTGGTCAGTACGGCGATGGTTGGCTGGATGATGTCACGCAGGGCAAGCATTTCGCCAGGCATACTGATACCTGCCTCGAAAACGCCCACCTGGGTCTGCTCGTTCATCAGCCATACCGACAATGGCACACCTATCTGAGAGTTGTAACTGCGCGGACTGCGGGTAACAAACATGCTTGGCGAGAGCAGCTGGTAGAGCCACTCCTTGACCATGGTCTTGCCGTTTGAACCCGTGATGCCTACGATAGGGATGTTGAACTCGTCACGATGGCGCTCAGCCAGACGCTGGAGAGCCTCGAGCGTGTTTACTACCTTCAGGAAGTTGGCTCCCGGATAATCAGAAGCATAGCCCTTAGGCACATTCGTTACAACAAAGTTTTTCACACCTCTGCGATACAGCTCAGGGATGTAGTTATGACCATCATTGCGCTCCGACTTGAGCGCAAAGAACAGAGTTTCCTCTGGGAAACAAAGTGAACGACTATCGGTCAGGATAAAACCGATGTTGGTATCATTGTCTCCATAGCGACGCGCACCTATCAGTGTGGTTACCTTTTCAATAGTATATGTCATTGTCTTGTTATTTAAATATTCTTTATTTTATAAGAGATAATATTTCTCCATTTTATAAGAGATGATATTTCTCCTCAAATTGTCTTTTTTTCTCTTCCGTCCTGGCGATGAACTTCTGATGTTCCTCGCTCTCGGGATGGAAGGGCTTATGGCCGAGTGCTTCGCGGATAGGCCGCCAGTCTTCCAGAAACTGCTCGGCTGCCTTGCCGAAGTAGGTTGCCCGGAACCGCTCCCAGATATATTCCACAGCCTGTTCGCTCGGGTGCAGCATGTCTTCCTTGTAGAAGCGGTAGTCACGGAGTTCATCGTTCATAATCTCGTAAGCCGGGAAATAGCTCACCACTCCGGGATTCTCCTTCACCAGCTTATCGGCTGCCAGCAGGAGCGTAGCCTTCGAAAGCTGACTCCCGTGATAGCCGTATTTGGCATAGCGGATAGGGCTTACCGTGATGATTACCTTCAGAGTGCCTTCACTGCCATCAGATGCTGCGGTCTGCGATTTCAGCAGATTGATAGCCTTCTGCAGATAGCCGGCACATTCGTCCACGCTCAGTTCCCGCTCTTCGAAGAGGCGCTGCGGGCGCTTCTGGCAGTTGTCCACTATCTCGCCCGTCTCCTTCAGGATATACACATGGTTGGTACCCAGCGTAAAGACAGCCACACGGGGACGCACCTCGGAACATTTCTCTACCGTATGGAGAATGCTTGCCGGATTATACATCACCCCGAAGGGATTCACCGTAGCCCGGAAGCGGTTCTCCACAAACCGCCTACCCAGATTGTCGGCAAAGCAACTGCCCACAAAGAGCATCCGCTCTGCCGCCCCTATCTCGAAGTCGGCCTTCGGAATATCTATTTCTGTGCGAAACAGCATAAGTCTTTTTCCTTTTTATTCATTCACTTCCGGAGAAGCCTTCTTGCGTTTTCTCACCTCAACCACTACACCTATTATAATAAGGAGAGCCAGAACGCCATAGCCGATGTAAGCCACGGTCTCGGTATTCTTGAGCGACTGAGGATGGAAATCGAGCACAACCTTATGGCTGCCTGCCTTCACGTTCAACGCACGCAGAATATAGTTCACTCTGCCCAGCTCAGCCGGCTGTCCATCTACCGTAGCCGTCCAGCCCGGATAGTAAATCTCAGAGAATACGATCACGCCGCCCTTGCTCGACTTCACCTCGTAAGTCAGGTTGTTCGGCTTATACTGCGTCATCTTCACCACCGAAGTATCATCCTGCTTCACGCTCTGCGCCAGCTGTTCCTTAAACTTGGCATCAGCCACAGCCACGTGTCGGAGGTTCACCTTGCCCACGCCATCAATTTCCTTGTTGGCATTGTTCACATACTTCACCTCGTCTACGAACCATGCATTGCCGTAGGCATACGGATTCTGAACCGGAACGGTCTGTCCGCCCTGCAGTGGCATGATGAAGTATTTGGTATTCAGCATGTTCAATACCGGATAGATACTGTCGCCGTTCACCTTTGTCATATCGCCGCCCGCAGCAGCTACCGCCTGCATCGTCTTCTGCATCTCAGGAGCGATATGTGCATCAATCATCTCCTGGTAGCGACGGAGCTTGGCTGGATGATAACCGCCGATGCTCTTGTGGTAGTAAGAGGTCTCGTTCTCATTGAATGTATTCGATGCCAGATTCAGCACACGGTAGTCGAGTGCCTTGTCACGGCAGATAATCTTGTCGGTCTCGGTCATCTGCTGCGGTGTATCGCGCTGCGCCTTGTCTACGAACATATCATCGTAGAGATAGCGCTTGTTCACCATCCACATATCCACCAGACAGAGCACAGCGATACCGGCAATCATATATTCCTTGCCCAGCTTCTTCATCTTGAAGAGCATCAGCAGTGCCGAACCGATGAGGATAATCCAGAACGAACGCCAGCAGTCGGATGTGAAGATGCCCTTGCGGATATCCGTCAGATTGCTCATGATTGGAGAGATATACTCCTGAGGCAACTGCTGCAGCGCCTGTGTCTCCTGTACCGATACAAAATCTGGGAAGAATACGCCCGGCATGATGGCAAAGAGCAGACAGAAGCCTGCTGTCAGACCAAAGCTGGCATATACATATTTTATCTTCTCTGTCAGAATCTCCGGCTCATCTACAATCTTCTTCAGCGCCATCATCGCCAGGAGCGGGATGGTGAATTCTGCGATAACCAGGATAGATGCCACCGTTCGGAACTTGGCATACATCGGCACATAATCGAGGAAGAAATTGGTAAACGGCATGAAGTTTCTACCCCAGGCGAGCAGGATGCTCAGGATGGTGGCAGCAAGCAGCGCCCACTTCATCGGGCCCTTCACGATAAACAGACCCAGAATAAAGAGCATGCAGACGAAGGCACCTACATATACCGGTCCGCTCGTTCCCGGCTGGTTGCCCCAGTACTGTCCCAGCTGCTGGTAAATCTGCACAAAGTTAGGATCAGCCTTCTCCATCGCCTTCTGGTTCTGCGCCAGCGGAACAGAAGCACCGCCCTTGGCATCCGGAATCATCAGCGTCCAGGTTTCGTCGATACCGTAGCTCCACTGTGTGATATAGTCTCTATCCAGACCGCTGCTGGTCTGGTTAGCTGAGTTTTTCTTTACAAGTTCACTCTTTCCTCGCATGGTTTCCTGACCATACTGCCAAGTATGATAAAGGTTCGAGAGGTTGAGCGAGATACCGATGAGGGCACCCACCACGCATACCGCCGTAGCCTTTCCGAAGCGTGCGAGTTCACCTTTCTTAATGGCATCTGCCAGAAAGGCAATCACCATGAAGAGGATGATAAAGAGGTAGTAATAAGTCATCTGCACGTGGTTAGCCTGCACCTCGAAAGCCGAGAAGATGGCAGTAAGGAGCAGTCCCTTGAGATACTTGCCCCGATAGGCAAGCACCACGCCCGCAATCATCGGAGGCAGATAAGCCAGCGCCCATACCTTCCAGATATGTCCGGCAGCGATGATGATGAAAAAGTAGGACGAGAATGCCCAGATGATACTTCCCAGCGCTGCCAGCGACTGTCTGAAGTTGAAGGCACGCAGCATGATATAGAAGCCCAGGAGGTATACAAAGACATACCAAACATAGTCTGGCAACCACAGATGATATGCCTTCACAATCTGGCTGAGCACCTGATTACTGTCATACGAAGGCGACATCTGATAGGTAGGCATACCGCCAAACACCGAGTTCGTCCATCGTGTAGTCTCTCCCGTCTGCTGCTGGAAGAGTTCCTTTTCATGTCCCAGTCCCTTTCCTGCTGCTGCATCATGTCGGAAGAGGATTCGTCCGTCCATATCGGCAGGCATAAAGTAGACGAAGGAGATGATTGCAAATGCAATAACTACCAGAATATCCAGTAGATACTTCTTCAAAAATTTCATATTTCTATATAAACGTTTATAATTTGAAGGCAAAGATAGCACAAATTGGAGACAAAACAAAAAAATATAGCAAAAATTTATATTTTTTTTGTTGAGAAAGTTGTATTAGGTCAGAAATAGGGGTTCCCCTCTATCATTTAGGGAAACGCTCGCTGCCGTTTCGTTTTTTATCCCTACCTTTGCATCGTAAAACAAGTTTCTTCAAACAGAATATATTAATGTATAAAAGAATAAGAATTATGAAAAGATTAGCATTCATCATGATGGCATTGCTCCTGGCTCTGATGCCGGCAGCAGCACAGAATTATCGTGACAGCAGATATTATAACAAGCAGACGGGGCATCTCGACTACCGTTACAACCACAACTATGGCAGCCCGTATTACGGATTCCGCATCGGTCCTGCCTTCACCTTTGTCAATTCCGACGATTCCCGTCTGGATGGTGGCGACTGGCAGACCGGCCTGAATGTGGGCGTAGTAGCCGGCATCCCATTGACCGACAGCGCCCCACTCTATCTCGAAACCGGACTTTCGTATATAGAGAAAGGTGGCAAGAAGGATCTTCCTGAAGGCAAGAAGATGACCTACGACCTCAATTATCTTGAGATTCCAGCCGTACTGAAGTACAAGTACGAGGTAGACGACCACTTCTCCATCCAGCCTCAGGTAGGCGGCTATTTTGCCGTAGGTGTAGGAGGCAAGATCAAGAACTTTGCCGAGCGTGAAGCAGAGAGTTCGTTCAAGGATGCAAACTTCCGCCGCCTTGATGGTGGTATCCGCATCGGCTGCGGCATCGGCTACGACATGTTCTATGCCGATCTCACCTACGACATCGGTCTTGCCAACATCTGCCACGACAGTTTCGACAAATCGCGCAATGGAGCCCTCCAGCTCAATTTCGGAGTTAACTTCTAGAAACTTTTAAAGGTAAAAAGGTAAAAAAGTAAAAAGGTAAAAAGAGCCTACCCCCGTTCGTCCCCGTTCCCAGCGATTCCATCGCTGGTCCCCCGTAATGTTAAAAGCCCCTGATGTAAGAACACACCAGGGGCTATATAAATTTACGAGGGAATGGGGTTATAAAGGGTTAAGGCTCTTTTTACTTTTTTACCTTTTTACCTTTAAAAGCCTTTTTCCTTAAAATTCTTCTATAATCTGCTGAATAGCTTAAAATGAGCGATTTATAAGTGTTCAACCTCAATAGAGGTAATGATTTGGCAATAGTCACAACTTCTGCAATATGCATATGTTTGCTTTGCCTAACAACTCTTTACAGTTGCAAAAATACAAAATAAAAATGAAACCACACTATGTTGGTGCAAAAAAACAATAGTCATAAAACAAAGATTAACTTCGCCTTATGACTATTGTTGTCCACATTAAACTTATTTATCATTTAATTGGTTCCGCATGCACATAGTATTCACTGTTTATAGGGTCTTCCCCGTCAGTTTTAAGTATCAGTACCATGCGAGAATGTTTTGTACGCCAATATGCTTTAATATCAGCATCTTCGGGTAGTGCCTTAAACGTTTTACACAGCGAAGCCTTTTCTGTTTCTTTTATAGTACTATGTGCTTCATAGTACTGGTCCATAATCTTCAACAGACCTTCTCTTTCACGTTCAAGCACGCCTAACATATATTCCTTGTCGTTTTTGTCTTTTGCTCCTTTCAGTACAATACGTAACTCTGCATACGGTTTTGTAATGTCTTCTTTGTAGGCAGTAGGTGGAGTTAGGATAAACTCACGGCTCTTGTCCAGCAAGCAATATTCTGTTAGTTCGGGGTTCTTGGAATTATACCTTACGTTATCCCAATCGTAACCAAAGAATCCATCATTCACCAAATAGAGCCTCTTTCGGGCTTGATAGACAATACGGCCATCTTTATAGCCATTGGCATAGACAATAGTATTGTCATGAGGCATGAAGAAGTATGTGCTCCACCAATAGGAAGTATTCAAACAGTTTGTCTTACGTTCCATGATTCCAAAGCTATCTGGCATATCACGACAATCACTCGTCCAAGTAATTGAATCGTAGTAGTTGTAATAGGCATTATCTGAAGAGTTGAAACCATATTCATCGGTAAGCTCAAATGTTACAAGGCAGAAGGTCTGAAACACAGGGTCTGTGTTGTCTTTGTCGTCTTCTGCATAGTATGCCTTAATCTTAAACTTGCAGTTGTCGGGAACAGAACGGTCAATATCCGTATCATACGTGTAACTTTTCTTCATCATTTCCAAATCGGTTTCGGTCATGCGTTTATATACAATCATGCCATATATAGACTTGTAACCATTGCTGCCATCACTCGTCGCTCCCAATTTTTGTATGGTGTACATTAAGGTCTTGCCATTCGACTCGTCAAGCTTAAGAATCTGCATGTATCTGCTGTCTGTTGTCTGCTTGTTGCTGCCAAACAGTATGAAGCCTTTGTCCATGTCATAAGTCCATGATACACGACTGAAACAAAAGGCTGGCAAGGCATCACTATAAAAATAACTAAAAGCTTGCTGTGATGTCTCAAACCAAAAGTGTGTAGGGCTGCCACCAAATCTGTCTTTCCAAAATTCCTCCTTGCTCAACTTTCCGTTTTCCTGTACCTCATAAGTGGCAATACTCTCCCAACCATAGCCCTTGACCTTACTCTGTATTTCTTCTGCTGCTATTGGCTTTCTCCCTTTTAGCACACAGCACCCCTCATCATTAACAGTATAGGTTTGGTTGAATAGATTCATATCCAACTTACATTGCTCAACACTCAATTCCTCAGACTTATCGCAACTGCCAAATACAACAGTGCAAGCTACGATGAGTGCTATTAACCAAAACTTCTTAGTCATAATAATCCAAATTTAAAGATTTTACATATAGACAGATTACGGATTTTCAGTGTTTCAAATTCTGCTGTCCAAGATAACTGAGTGCAAAAATACAAAAGTATCAACGTAATAGTGCATTTTTTTATTTTTTATAACACTCAAAACATACTTTTGTGCAAATAAAGGAAGAATAAACTACACCTGACAAATCTATTTACATATTTCTATGCACTGCCTACAGTTGGTACACTCACTTTCTGCAACCGTTGGGAGCAAAATTTCTTCGCCCTCATGGTGGAGCGAGGCGTTTTGGGGTTCCCAAAACATAACCTCGCTCCCTCCTCTAAGAACAAAAGACGAGATATTTGCCTTTCGGCTTTCCATGCCCAAGGTTGCAGACCTTAATTCTCTCAATTTACGCCAAACATCAAAGCTGCCACATTGAAAGAACAAGGTCACAGACACAAGCTACTTTGTACATGGAGTTTGCAAAGGAAAAGGTGATATTTTCAGTGTGAAACTTGCCAAGTGTTTCAGTTGTGTGTTGTTGATTTCCTTTGTGAACTATGCCGAGTGTGCTGTGTGTCCTCGGTATAGTCTGCATAAATCTAATGCCATGCTAAAACACTGCGGAGGTTCGCCCAAGTGGCTGGAGGCGCAAAGCCTCCAAGGAACGTTG